>Ga0209367_1002902_pt1 | contig 22981 bp, 13 predicted proteins | sample WorMetLIZISLAND2_FD_187412 | JGI IMG/M metagenome (GOLD analysis project Ga0209367, IMG submission 187412) | Marine gutless worms symbiont microbial communities from Max Planck institute for Marine Microbiology, Germany - Olavius geniculatus... ... | reverse complement strand
TATATATATATGACCAACGCACAACTTCAAGCACGTCCATATCGTCCATCGTAAGACGTTTCGTTTTTCTTTATAATAAGCGCGGGCGTGCGATACGGAGACAGTGCTTTGCCTACAAACAGCGGCTATTACATGCCAAGTGCATTGATAAAAAAGAATATTTAGCGAATTGTACTGAGCGCTATATCTATGCACAATGGTCTGAAACACCCTTGAAATTGATAAATCGATAGACAATCAATGAATTGCAACTATGAACGACTAAAATAATACAATGTAGCCTATTAAGTATAGTCTTAACAGCAATTTGCTGTATAGATATTATTTTGATAATTACACTAACTTTAGGGGCCTAGCAACAAAATTAATCATTAAAAATTTCAAATTTTAACATGCAAAAAATTGTAAAAATTGTATTCATATAACGACTAGCACATAACGACTATAATTTCGCTAACTGAAAGCTGATATGTTTAAAACACACAAACATAAACAAAAATGCCAAAAAAGGTCTACTATATCATGAAGTCAAGTTGTTGCAAGGAAGCGCACCAGTGCATCTAGGCGACGCCTGCATATGAAACAAAGTAGTATAGGCCTTACGGTTCGTATGTGTTTCTGTTTATCCTACGTGTGCAACTATATGCAAATTTTCTACAGTGTGAGTTTTTGAATTTTGTGAAAAAAGTTATTGCAACAATATATGGCGGTATACGGTACAGCTTCAGAGCACAGTGAATATAATTACGGTAAGTTATAATGCTATCATTCAGCGCAGCGTGACGATATTTTCAGTCTGACAGTAGGCCTACGTGTTGAAGTCGTGCGGTAGCAACTAGCAGCTGGAGAAAATGGACAAAATCTTCAGCGCGCAGGAAGTAATAGATAATTCAGAGTGCACCGATCAGTGTCATCGTCATCATCAATTCATCATCATCAAATTGATGTCCTATCAACAAATTGCGTTAACCCTTTGCAAGAATAAGTGCACATAGCCGCAAGCACGCAAGCGCAAAGGCACAGAGAGACGACTGATATTTCATTTGATCAGGGCTAAATAACTGATCTAAAAACCAAAGGTTGTAAGTTTGCCAAAAAAAACTATAGAAGCTCAAAAGTCCGAAATTTACGTTGTAAGTTTTTATTTGCTATGCAATTTGTTGAAATTGTAGTTATTTTAAGTTTATGTTTTAATCGTGATTTCTAGGTTTTTGAGCGATTTACAGAAAATGGTGTGTCAGGGAGAATAGCGTATAGCGCCAAGCAGTCACAAAGAATAGGCCTACATTAGACGGCACAGTATCCGAGGCAATAAAATGAATGCAACTGTCAGTTGTCACTAACAAATAAACATACGTTTCTCACAATATATTCTATGCTAATCGTTTCTCAGTGAGCTATTAGTGGCAAATAATCTAAAGCTCTGACTCTAAACTAGACACATTAGTTTTTCGATTTTGGCTATTACCAAAATGCGCCTAAAAATGGAAGATCATCGATCGACGGCGAGTAGCCTATGCATTTGGATACTTACGGTAATGGCATTAATTGCGCCAACGCTGTGACGAAGGTCAGAAGGGTTAAAAGCATGACATTCGCGGCAGGTGACGACACAGTAGTGCTCTTGATCGGCCGCTCGATGTCATTGTCGCCATAATACCACCAGCCAGCCAGCATATATGATATTCCTTCGACCTATCCCGTCAGCCAGTGCGGCAGCTGCTGTACCGGAAATCAGCAGCAGGTGAATGACATCATTGCCGTCGTGCCTCTGCTACGTCCGCGCACCCGCCGCATTCGTGACGTCATCAGTGTCGGTCGGCGTCGTCACGTCATATTCGATGACGGCGCTGACAGTCACGTGAATAATGCACCCTGAACGCCGTCGTTTCGTCTGACGGATAGGTCGAATGGAGTACCAGCTGACAGCACAAGATTGATGACGCCATTCCACGCTCGCCACTCTATGACGATCTGGTGGACCAATTTTCTGTTGATATTTTCTTTTCCACCTCGACCTGTTGGGCCTTTTCTGTCAAAGTTTTATCGACTCGACACGTTCTGTGTGATATCACGTATCGGCATGCTGAATCTGCGTTTCTTTTTAACTAAATCGACAACTAATCGACTTAGCGGAGTTAAGTTATAATTAATGTAACCAAACACCATTAATAGAAAAACGATTAACACGAGTAGTTCTGAAAAAGAATGCACACCAGTGAGGACAGAAAGCGCTAGACGACTCGATTCAGTACGTTCTATCACCACGAATGTTACTTTATGTCACGTCATGCAAACACCAAGCCGGAGTACTTTACCATTATTTATTTACTTTCCGCGAAATGTTGTGCTAGGCGTGCAGCTTATCGTTCTATGTAGGCCTATGCTAACTGTCATATTTATGAACCGTCCAACGCGCATTGCAGATCAACACAAGCACACTCGTGGGTGGTATCCACACACTGTAGGCCTACCGTATTCGTTCTTCCATAGACCTATCTTTCTCTCTTTCTCTGACCTTGCATTTACGACTGTAGCGGGGCGAAATTGAGGGCCGTTCGCTTATTTTTTGCAATCAGTGAACGCAGCCTGCAGATGTGAATATAGAGCCTCTGCAGGCTGAGTTTATCACGCAGTAGAACCTGGCCTACCCCTGGCCTACCCCGTTAAACAACATTACGGTTTCCGTAAAAACTTTAATGCACCGATAGTTTACTTACTGAAACCTACAGTTTCAGCCGACTGCGGGAGATTTTGACCGGGCGGAGTCGTCCCGGCGGTATCCACAAAATCGCTGCATGTCCAGCTCCATTTATCCACGGAAGTGCGCGGTGCCATTTCCTGGAATATCGCGGGAGTGAGGAGTGGAGAATGCGATGACGCCGAATGCCGCGAACTGGACTGTACAGCGCGCGCGTCGGTCGGCGAGATGAAAGAGCGGATGCTGTTGTCATGGTGTTTGCATGCATATTTCACGCAGCACCGACACGCCGGTGCGGCGCCCAGGTTGTGCGTATGCCGTGCACGGACATTATTACAGCCACACGCATGCTCTCTTTGGTGTGCAGTGCTACTGCGGCTGATGCGATTCGGCGCCTTATGGGGTGTTTACACGATCCAGCATTCATCCAGCTAGCTGGAAGTTCTACGGTAATTAGGAGGACGGGCGGGTTGTAACCACAGATTTAAATATTAATGATATTGGTGATAGGCATATTGGAAAGCCTATATAACACGTACGCATATCAGCTGTGGGCTAAGCCTAGGCCCGCCAACGGCTTAGCCCACAGCTGATGGGAGGCGGGGTAAGCAGCTGATAGGCTGATAGGGAGCGGGATTCCATCAGGCCAGCTGGATGTTTGCTGGACGTTTGCTGGAACTTTGCTGGAAGTTTGCTGGATCGTATAAACACCCTATTACACAACGCTTCTTATTGCTTTGTGTTAGGGGAGAAAAGGGGGAAGTGGCAATTGCCCCCTCCCTAAATATTGGTCTGTCGAAAAATTGTCAGAAAAAAATTCTTCTTGTTGGAAAATTTTTTTAGAAAATGCAAAATTCGAGCCGAAAAACCACACATTATGGTAAAATTTAAGGGCAAAATTAAAATTGTTTAGCACCCATGATCTCCTCCGTTGGAAACTTGCAACTTCCTACCTCGCCTACTTTTTTAACTCACGACGCTTCTGATTCTTACTGCTGCTGCAGCTGCTAAACATAATGATGATATTCTAACCCGTTGCATGCATTGCACGCTATCATAAATTCTTTTTAGATAACTTTCGAAGAATACGGAACAAGTTTCTCGTTTGTAAACTGTTTTAAGTCACGATAGGCCTATGTGAAAAATAGAAACGTGCACGTCATCGCCACATAGCTTCAGCCACCGGGCTCTCTCAACATTACACTCCAAATTTAAATTAATAAAGCAAACAAAATACGTTGCAAAGATTTTTTTTGAACTGACAACTATTCGAGAAATTTGCAGTAAAAACGTTTGAACCAAACAATATTCAACCACCGAAGTAGGCATTTGGCGTTTAAATACAATCAAAATACTATTTCTTCTTGAACGGTATGTGTAATAAACCTTTAGCAGCGCGATGAAGAAACATTTGCGAGTCCACCTCGAAAAATCTGCGCGCAAAATCGAGCAATCTGAAGCCGTTTGGCGCCGTCTTGCCTGTCACGTGGATGGCGTCAACTCGACCAGTGAATAAATAAGACTTCACCAAAGATGACAAAACATTTCAGCTAATGCTCACGAGACGCGCGAAAGCCTATAGCATGCCCATGCTTATCATTCTGCAACCGTTTTCACGAAATACTGGCCAACATCGGAAAAATAGCGACTTTTACGGGGGTACCGTTCTTTGACGTCTTCGTGCGCAGGTTTACCTGAACCTAGAAAATCGAGACTTAGACTTTTGAAATCTACGTTCAATACTAAAAATTTCGTATGCAGCTTGTCTATCAATTGGTTTCGGCGCATGCAGTTCGCTCTTGAAATGTGTCTCGCAGCCCGAAATCGCCAAAAAATCCATAAAACCCCTATTTTAGCGGTCAAGATCATCCAAGGTCATTGAACTCGGTAGCAATCGAAAGCCAGTGTACGACTTCCTATTAGTGATTAATAGTAACCTAAGCCCTATCTCGCACCGTTATTGAGATACAGCGACTTATTGGATAAAAATCGCAAATTTTTTTCCACCCCCTCTCATTTAGCGCCCTCGTTCAGGATGACCCCCTTTGAATTTACGAAAAAGCTTTACGGTTTTTGAAACTATAGTCTTCCATGCAGCCGATGGTAAAGATTTAGTGATCCTAGCTTTCACCGTTTTTGACTGATCTACCCGTGTGACGGACAGACGGACAGACAGAATTGCGATGGCTAAGACGCGCTGAAAGCAGTAGCTGCTTTCGCGCGTAAAACTGTGTGTGCTGCAAATATTTTGTTTTATACTAATTCGAAATAATAAAAAAAATTATTTAAAAAAAACAATGAAAACAACAAATGACGAAAAATGTGAGAAAATTTGTAGATATACAGACAAACATAAACTAAATTAATCATAACTTATTTAAGTCGAACTAGCAAAACCCATCGACAAAACTTTTTTCGAACTAAAATGAGAACACAAATCACTCGTGGTAAAACTGACCCGATTGCAACCTATTTTTTCAGCTTCAGTAGACAATTTGGGGATCGCAAGCCATAAGCACCCGGTATTACTGCGTCCCCTAGATTGTCGCATAGCCTACGGCGTGGTAATGCAATTTACGTTGCAGACGACTGCACAGCACTCATATTTGTCCGGCACAGCGCAGACGAGCTTCACTATGCATTGAGAACACGGCACTGGACAACGACCGAGCACCCGGCCAGCCAGGCAACATTAAGCTGCGTGACCATGCCGCATCGCCACGTAACAATTGCACGGGCGGCCTGGCCGACAGTTTACGACGCACCCTGATTTATCCCGCGCACCATCGCTGCACCAGCATCACAGCTGTGCTTCAGCGGCTGCTTGATGCACAGGAACAAACTAACGCCAACGTCATTCGTGCGTTGTCGCGTCGTTTTCACTGCGCTCCGGGCCACTGATATCGATCGGTTTTACGTATGTGGATCAACGACTGCACACGAATTATTCGTCGCATTCGCATATTGGCATATATGCTTACAGTATTCAAGCACAAACTGCTCTCAAGGCGCGTATGGAGCGACGTAACTGAACTGAACTGATGTGGTTTAGTTTTTGATGAACTGACCAATGGGCAAGCAGTAATGCGTTACAGTACGCATGCACCGTTTAACGGCATCGGTGGCTTACGCGACTATGCTTACGTACGCGTTAACCAATGACCAATGGGCTCGCCCAGCTCACTCGTGTTGTGGACTTGCCGTACAATAAGTTATGCAGTAAATTCACAACAAATGACGAGAGGCCAGCAACAGATCCACCCGACAAGTTCAGACAACGAGTCCACAAAAAGTCGATAGCCCAAGACGACAACTCAAAATGCCGAAATACTGTACAGTTCATCTTGAGGTGTCTACAATAATCGAAGTAGTAGAGTTTGGACTTATAATCGGGAAATCTGCGATTTCGTACGTAAAATCCCTATAAACAGCGTATATTGTTTCGTGTAATTACTGTCAGTATTTATTAACGATAGTCTGACTCGTGATTGTGTGAAAAGACAGTCTACGTCATACGACTTGTGAACGCAGTGTGCGCGAGCTAAACGCCAAAATTTCATGTGAAATGGTTAGAAATAATCGACCAACATCTAATTAGATCGTGTTAATTTTTTCCCAGACCAACTTCTTTCATCCGTCACTTGCAACTAGTCTGATCTGTAGATCGCCTGCAGCTTCGTCCGAGCGTGCAGCCACAAACTGTGTAGTAAGCCTATGGATTGCTTGTTCATACACTGCTATACAAGCTAAGTATACTGCAGTCCTAACCTGACTTTAATGCTAGACTAGTGAATACATGAAATTTACTGCAGACGTTCTACTGAAATCCCACTTCCCTGGTCTTACGCGACACAGCCTACAATAATCCGTAAATTCGCAAGTCGCCGCTTTCATGCAGCGGTCCGGTAAAACATACAACTAGAATTTTATATTGTGCTTAGCTGAAAATCTGCACCCACAGCGATTGTCAAGCGGGCTGCCTTGTGAAGAACGACGCATCAATACGTTACTGTCACATTCACAAGGCAATGCTGCGACAGCTTGGGATTTGTACTGACTACTTTACTGCTAACTGTACTGGTGAGAAAAATTCTGAACATTCGGCCAATATTCAATGGAGTTCAGAAGCAATGAAGTATTGTCTTGCACTTAATTGACCAGCGGACGACATTTTTCAGTAGTTTTGGGATCGCTGAGGCTTGACCAACGGTGTAACGGCACGTCTGGAATCGTCAGCTGGTGGCAAAACAGATAAATGAATAATATTGGCGACAGAAACGGCGCCGGCAAGCATCGATATTCGCACTTGAACGGAGCAGCAGCAACACGTACGCGCGTCTGTGCAGAACGCGTCGGATGACAACGACGACGAGACCGGACGTGACGGCGCAAGGTCACATAACGTAACGAACGTGCATGTCCCGCGTAAACGTGTACCCGGCACTAGTTGTCACGATTACGTGCCAGGGACTATCAACTCTCGTGCAGAGTGACATCATGAGTACAAACATACGCGACGCGACAATTATATCAGAAGGTAGCTAGATAAAATACTATACACATTGCAGCAACAACAAAAATTTAGAACATTGACAACGCGTTAAAAAATACGAAAAGTAATGTTCCATATGTCTCGTCACTAAGTCTACATAACGTCACAGTCCCGGCTTTAAACCAGATCCCCCGTAATGTCACACCACGAAGGACGCTGTTACAAATGGCTCGTTTATTTGCTTATTTTCGCCACGGCGGCTGCTGCGGCGACAGGGACAATGCCACGGTGCTACTAAAACAGCACTACACAGTAGGTTGTCAGGCGCTGTAGTGCTCAGCGCTCACTCATGCAACATTTAGTGACCGATCGCAGCTGCCGCAGCAGCGAACACTCAACTGAGACGATGAACGCACGCCGCACTACCGCTATATGACGACTGCACGCTTTTACACCTGTTCCGAGTAATAGATACACACCTGTACGCATGCACGCGCCTGCTGTAAGTGACGTTACGCCGGTGTAAATTATGTTTTCGAACACGCAGCTAATGTCCCGCGCACCTCGGCGAATCCTGGAATTCGTCAGCGTTAAAGCTTAGTCTCCATTCACTTCGATTTGTCGTCGATTTGTTGTACAACAAAAATTCACCAGAAAATCATACGTGGGCGATTAAACTGAAAGTAAATCGCACTTGTCAGCAACAAATATACGTCTGTCTATTATCGTTTTCTGTTAGGCCTACATGTCTTGGTGCTTTTCTTTTTTTGTATTTTCATGTTTTTCGAAATTATATTCTTGACTAAACAAATGAATGATTGCCAGTTATGCAGAATAACAACGACAAATAAAAGTCGAACTATTCACACGAAAAAACTCATTTAGATTACCCGATATTTATTATGAGAGAATTGTTGCCGAGAAACCACTAAAATGTATGACGAATACGCAAACGCCGAAATGTTGGATTATAGAATGTCCGGGATGCCGGCAATGCGGTCGGATACAGCTTAATTCACTTACAGCGACTGTGACCCAGTGACGTTATGTGCATTGTGACATATCAGCCAGTGTGAAGACCGTCAGTCACCCACGCAATAGTACCAGCATAGCCCACTGCATGACAGGGTGCTGCAATGCATTAGTCGCATGTGCTCTCTCGTTGCAATGGCGACGCAAAATCCGTTTAGCACTGCAGTCTGCTGGTCGAATGCTATAGTTGGAGATGGGCAAACGCATCACTCCATTTCAATAATCGCATGATTAAATTCGACTCGATCTGACATCAATCCGATCAAATCAGTCGATTACTTAGTCACATAATAGCCGTAGTGAAGCATATCGTCCGTGCCACCCTCCCAAAGAAAAAGCTGGTACACCAAGCTAGATCGATAACTTAATTGCAAATTTTTAACGGGTTGTTAAAATTCTTTCACTGCCAGCTGCTATGGGAAATTTGCGATAAGACTATTACTAAAGATCCCACCGTTCTATCCTCTAACCATAATCACAACACACCAAAAACGTTGTCATTCACGCTACCTGTCAGAAAAAATGCGATTCTTATGCCCCTGTTGAGTAAAGACGGGAATGTGTTAACCCGGGAGGTTTAGTCCCATCGGGCCACCTTCACATCGCAGACCTACTGAAGTCAACATTTCAGCACGATCCTCATTGTGTGCATTAGTGACCTGCAGCGACTTTGTGGCGTGCCTCGGGAAATCAAAGGATCTGCGGCAGTGAGGCACTGTATGCAGACCAGCATTGTCTATACTGTCTGCATCGCGTGCCCGCAACACGTAAACTCCTGGAGTTGCAGATTGAAAACTGTTGCATCGCTGCACTGCAGCTTTTATTTTTAAAGACACACGCAGCCATACAGTATAAAGTATATAATAATGTTTCAGTGACAGATATAATACGCAGATAGAGTGGTCCCGACTTGACCGGAAAGCTAACCATAAAGTTTCGCTGATTACTAACTGCGTTAATAATAAAATTGACCGATTTTTAAAATTATTTTACCTGTACAGATTCAGGAAAATGCTCATATTGGTAGGACAGTCGGTTAAAATCGCTAAAGATCGCATCACCCCTCAAAACCTTCGCTAACTGAATGTTTTGTATAACATTATGACTGGTAGCAGTTTTAGCGCATCAATATTTTTACAGCGTAACGCAGAAAGCATTTCGTACGATCTGCGATATTATTACGTTGCTTAGTTTAGGGCTACCATGTGACGGTCAATAAATGAAACCACCTTGTTTCGCGTTGCAGCCAACAGCTAGACTGAAACATAAAAATACTAAAGTGCAAGTATGAAAATGTAGACATAGTTAATTGTTAAACAATGCGTTACAAATAAAGTCGAAATAAGTGTACTCTAAGCGTTTTCCATTTGTATCTATCGATTGGAAATACTTGATTTATCGGACTGCCCAGCTTTAGCGCTGGCTGTGTCGGCTGCTGCTGCAGCTGCCGCTGACCATGCCGACGAGTGTCTTAGAATAATGACATCACGTCCCTAACTGTGCGCGAAATCATCAGCCTGTACGGACTGCTACAGACTACAGACTGTAGCCCGACCGTGACATCAGTATCTACCCTAGTGATCGCTAAACTACATTGCGAAAAAATTTGCAAAATTATTCCTGTTAAAACTTCGTCGAATTTCCACCACCTGTAAGCTCATAATGTATCGGCGTCATATTTTCTAGTGCAATATAAAAGCGACTTACAAAAACATAGGCCTACTCGGAATTTAGTATGCAGTTATGAGTGATAATACGGACAAAGGGCAAAGGGTCATCTATGTGCGAAAAAACACGCTGTGTTTATTGCATTATTCTGTGTAATTTTCTGCCGTACGCAATGAGCATCGTCAGTCTTGGGCATGAGATTCTGGTATGATTCCCATTACTGATTCACATAATGAAAGCGCGTACTGCAACTTTATTCGCGAATGTAAAACCTAGGCGGTTAAGAAAAAACAACTAAATCCGTGAAATTACCGTCGCACAAAATACACCAGCGCTAGATGCAGTATGCATGTCACGACAGCGAAAAAAGTGAATAACGATTGTGAGTAGCATAATGACGGTAATCGCCGAACGAACGCATAATCATCATGTTAGGCCTACATATCAAGTACAATAAGTTTTATCACGAAAATACGTATATACGCTTACGCCCCCGTGTTTAAATGACCGCGTTCGGTATATTATATTTTTTTACTGTTTTTAATTGTCAGCATTTTGCGAAATAAACTCATATATACAGACAAGCTATGGACAAGTTAATTTTAGCATGCACTAATGCATTATGCACCATTATGTCATGCTAAATTAGTGGAAAATTGCAATTTAACCTAACTACTCAAGGATGTGACAGACAGATAAATGTAATGCCATGCTGTCATTTGCCACTAAAGTTAAATCAGGCCTATTCAATCGCTTCCGCCACCTACATTGTTTTGTGACTGATTTTCAAAATTCTGCCACAAGCACGCATAACGGTAAATATGGAGCAAAGTAATCATTAAAGTACCACCCATCGCTGCTGTCTCGTGACACATTAGCATCCAAAATCGACGAGACCAACGCCGATGCGTGTTTCCAATATTTCCCAACAAACTTGTACCTCATCAAAATTCAAGACACACGGCCGCAGAGTTCACTATTGGCGCTCAGTGATATCTACTTCACGGATTGCTGAATTGTCTGTCGGATTTTCTCGATCATCGACCGTTCTTTCTGATTTTTTACTCGCCAGTCGTCAATTTTTTGTTTAGTTGTGCACGGCAGACTAAGCTGGATAATTTGCTAGATTTTAAGCGTAGGCTTACGCCAAATTTTGTTTTATCGTGCAGTTTTCAGTTTTTGCTGATCAACAGTCAGCTGCTGCGGGTTTTCAAAAAAATCTATTGCGTTTGGAATCTATTTTCTGAACCTGTATCACGCATCAATCTGGAGCAATTTTTGTCGTCCTATATACTGATATTTGTGCCACGCAGCCATGTTAGCTGCACTTAACTCTTGTAGGCTACTAGCCAAGACTGCATCATCGCTCTAAAGCCCTTGTGAAATTAGGTTCCATTTTCTGTTCTATATGAACATCGCATTATTAGGCCAAAATGTATTTATCAAATTTATATCTGTGCAGTCATGCACAGTGTAGTCAGCAACCACTAGGTGTTATCCAGCTGTAACTTGTATTACATTTTTATTGCGAATTGCGTTCAAACCGCTGCAGACACGACTTGGTTACTTGACAGCCTATATCCAGTGGACACAAAGGTACCATTGCCGAATTTCTATGACAAACCGTTCAGCTACAACACAAAACGTTAAGGTAGACAGACGACAGAAAGACTGACGGACGTCCAGGCGTGCCATCAGCGCGACAGTTAGTACGGTCGGCTAAAAGTATCCCGCATGATTCCTAGTGTCAGTTGCACAAAACTGGGGCAAGTGTTTCCGTCAGTGCCGGTGTCCAAACTGATAGATACTCACAGAGCCGCTGCTATTGCCAATGTTGTAACACTCACTGACCGGTGTCATACCTGGCAATGCGATCGGCCGCAGAGTCAATGAGAAATTCATATCAGAGCAGCGCCTGGCAGAAATTCAACAGCTGCCGTAACACAGCAATTGTACTCGTCGCTGCTGACTATTGCCGTCATATTTACATCTGCACCGGTTCAGTATTTAATAATGCAGACAACGAGGCGGCCAGTCTGTCAGAAGAACTTGGCGCCATTCGTCATGGACGCACACACTGCGACTGTACTAATTATTAATACAAAGCCTAGTTACGATAAATCAATTTTGACAAGTAAAGGAAAATTCGTTTTCTGCGTATCGATGATTAAACGGCCCTGCTTAGCCACAGTTAGAAACTTGTGATTCATGATAATACAGTGATTTGCTTGGTGATAACATTAAACAGCGATTATGTGTACTGTAAATAGCAAATAAACAATACGAATAAGGTATATCAGTAAAATCTTGGTCTCTACTCTCCAGACGCCTCAAAGATAAAAAAAACATAAAGTACTGGTCTTTAAAAATGTCTTGTTTACATGACTGTTATAAACCAATGTTCGAATGCACGACTTTTGCTTGGCAAGCTTTGAAAACTTCTGTGCATCTGCCTTTAACAGCCCCAGACAATTAACACCAAAATTTAAATCAATTTGGTCATTTACGGTAAAAGCAAGTCTGGATCTGTTTAACAAAAAACGCAGCGTTTATCAAATATTTAAAGAATATAATTCACGGCGAGACTCACCGACGTTTTTGATGCCATGTTGCTGCTGGTTTGGCGGCTTTCAGTTGACTGAGCTACATGTAATGTGACTGCTGCCACTACCTCTACTGCTGCTGCTGCTGCTGCTGCGTCTGCTACTGATCTCAAGACGCGATCGTAGTTAGCGCATAGTCACATTATAGCAACCTGCATAAAACAAAGGATAGGAAAACGCAGCAGCACGTACGGTAGCTTACATAAATGACCCTTTTGACGACTGTATCAGGCTAAGCATTTAATCCATAAAAGCAGCTAGCGCTTAACGCACAGTAGCGAATTAGCCGCATTGATTAGTCATCGTAGAATCGTAGGTTACGTTTATTGGACCTTTATGTTCGCCACACAGCCGGGATGGCTTCGTCCAACCGTCTGATCTCACCGTTCTTCTGTCTCGCTATGGTCGGTATAGACGGACCTGTCCAGTTTCCGACACAGTTTAGCAGTTTTCTGGAACATTAAACCACTTTAAAAATACTTTCATGTATAAACTTTTATGTAATAAGTAACGAGCTGCTACCTGACTTCATATCTGTCGGTATTTGAGCCTGCAGCGTCTCAAGACAAGTCTAGCTGTTCCCAGACTATTTATTTTGACCTAATGCACACCTAAATGTCATTTGGACAGCAGCGTAATGCGTAAAAAAGTAGGGAGACAGGAAGCTGAAATTTTCTGATGTAAGCCTATAAAACTAGATCTCCGACGGAGACTATGGGCGTTCTCAAAATTTCAATTTTGCCTTTAAATTTAATTTCAAAATGGAAAATTGTCAGCCACGAATATCGTACTTTTAAAGAACATTTTTCCGACAAAAAACAATTTGGCCATCGACTTTTTGATGTTCGAAAATTTGCGTCGCTATTCTGTATATCTACTGTCAAACAAAATATAGCAATGAATTGCTAGCTCTGCACGGTATGCATAATATTTCGTGAAATTTTCACTGTCTATGAGCCTTCATTTTTAAATAAGTGACAGACAACACAATTTCTATGACGATGATCTTGATATTCGTAGGCCTATGTGTTTGCATTTGCAGAGACCGAAGCCTTCAATGTCGTGGGCCAATCGTTCTCTGTACAGGCTATCCCACTACGTTCTAACAACTGCGTGTATTAGTTGTCTTACTGCCCAGCTGAATAATAAGGTCGTGTTAAGTAAAAGCCAGGTACAACAGTGACGCACGCGGTCTCGTAACGACAGGCTAAGCACATTCACGCTATAATCCTAGCTTCAGCTCAGCCTAATCCGGGCCGTGTTCGCTGTAAAATTCAAAGTGTGCGGATTAGCAGCGTGAGCCTGCTACGTGAAATGAGACTTAACGGCTGCTAGGTATTAGTTCGGTCAGATGCCTCTTATCGTCTCCTGCCGCTTTGTTCTCGTTAGTACGTAACAATCAACTAAACTGACGACTGAAAGCGACCAGAGCTCTCAAACCTTTGGCGCGAATGGCGATGCCACCTGGCGAATACAACGGAAAGTCAGTTTACGCGCCGTATGTTGTAAATACAACAATCCCGGTGGATAATGCAAAATCCAGGAAAAATCTGAATCGCCGCCGTAATCTGAGAGTTTTTTTTCACAAATCGTGCCAAACCAATCCAAAAAATTCATGAAAACTCGCTTGTTTATAAGAAAAAAAGCACGACGTCCGCCGTTCTTCAGCTGCGGCAGCAGAGCAGTACCATTGGATTGAAATGTATTAGATGATAATTATTTGTAAGAGAACACGAGCCGTATAAAAAGCATCAGTTATTGCGTGCACGACCGTTCAAATAGGCCGCATTACGGGTCATGGCCGTCCGCCTGTCTGTCTGTCCCGTACGTGCTCCTGTTACAGACTTGCAGCTGGAAAACAAAATGCGTTAAAAAACAAGAGTGGTGCAAACGTTTTTCAGTGCAAAGGCAACCAATGTGAGATTTTTAGCTCAAAAGGTCAGAGGTCGAAGTCAATGGACATCAAAAACTTCCAGCCAATCCACGAAACATCAGGTTGTAAAGTGGATTTCAGGTTAGAAATCAATAGGTGCCGTATATGTGTCAATGTTAATGTCAATGTCAATATTGAATTTATATAACGCAATATCATGAAGCATCTGTATTGCGCTGAATACACTAGTATCTGTATGTGCATAGCTAAGCGCATGGCCTCTAATGATGTCGGTACATGGGCGATATCTATACGGCTGTGTATAATAATTAAAACAGAGCAATGGACGGCATCGCTATGCGTTGTTTTTAAACTGTGCACAGCGGTACTTGGGTCCACTCGTTCCTGTTGTCGATCTGCCCTGCCGACGGACATTACGCTCTGCTGGTAAAAATCGTCTGCTGGTGCGGTGGCTTCACCTGGTAATTAGCCGGGCTTTCACGGTTGCTGGACCTCGTGTCTGGAACACTCTGGCGGAAGACATAACAACATCTTAGTCACTGTCAACCTTATGTCAACACCTGAGAATCTGGCTGGTTAGAAAATCACACCCATATCATCATCATCGTCTAAAGACGTACTTGTACAACTTACCATTAACCTTGAGTGGCTATGTTACTAAGGCAACTCCAATTAATTGACCGACTAAAAACAGGATATCATGGCGGTCGTCAGGGCGACACAAGTTCCACAACTGCTTGTTATCGTATCGTTAGTGGTCCGAGTCTAATCATCGACGAGCATATGATAATGCTGCATCGATAGTCGTTGAACTGTCGTAAGTGTGGCCAGTTCTCATCTTCTCGCCTTGAAGTATATCGAAGGAGCATCTTATTCTTGTTCATTAAAGCGACTCTAATGAGCAGATTGCTCGGGTGTCATCTATTTGATAAGTGGCAGTGAAGCAGCGCTTCCAGATTGGACAGCAGATAAGTTCTGCAAGCGATGTCGACACCGTCATTCAAGTGACAGCTTTTAAGACTGTGTGTGAACGCTTTGAAGCCGTCTAGAACCTACCGTGTGCTAGTTCAACTCAGTCTCCTACCCTCAACGGGTTGGGAATAAGTCAAATAGCGGCGACGATTTCTATCGCCTCGCAACATGACGCAAATCATTACAGAGGCACACTTCGATGGCTGACTGTGGCAGTGGCATGGCGGTTTACTGTACCGCGAGTCTGTAGAGCCTGTGTGTCTAGATCTTATTAGGTGCTACTTACTTACTTACTTTATTCACTTTCTTGGCGCTGATGCAGACCAAGCTGTAAACTAAGTCGACTATGGATAAGTTTCAACACGGTCTACAATGTATTACGCAGTAGGCGGTGCTAAAACGCACTTATTTCACGGTCGTGGTCGATGGCGTATTCTGCATGGAGGCACGTGTGATACAAACGCGAGACGCTATCAGTTGTCACGCTTGAGTGGAGTAAGATTATGGCACTTATAACACTCCAGACACTGTAGTGAGACTGTGAGAGATAGGCGAGCAAAGTAGGTCATGAAATAAATACAGTTAAGTAGCCACAATCACTCTGTAAATGTTCAAGCGAGGTTAATATGTGACTAGATTTTTATCAGCGAATCCGATGAGAATATCATTTATTATTCGGCGACTGTTTTCAGCAGGTTAACAGCGGGGTACTAAAAGCCGCTGTTAAACCACCCAGTGTGATGTGGTGTGGTCACAAAGGACGGCCGGAACGTCCGACTTGCGATCAAGCTGTCGTGGGTTCGCTGTAAGCTTAGAGGTCAACCTTAGACCTGTCTGGCGTCGCATAGACCATGCGTCACAGACTTTGGGATCTATCGAATTATAGGGCCTATGAGCTCAGTGACTTCGACAGGGAGATTAGCACCTCATCTATGGCACGCCACCCTTCGCCGTTTTTTACTGAGAGCCCAGCATTGCGCAGTGACAGTCAGTCGCCACCGCGGCGATTGACCAATCGACCGTGACTCGTGTCCGAAGCCTGCTGTGGCGCTAACACAGGACTCGAATTGGCCACCCGAGTAGGAGAAATGAACTGGAAACGTCGGAATCCAAGATTGAGCAGTGGTTGGCTAGCGGCAGACTGTATGGACTGCAGGGAATGCAAAGATCGTTAGAATCTGAAACGTCAGACTATCCGGCCGATTTCGTCTGTGCTCAGTGAACGCAAATCCAAAACGAAGCGTCGGTCGAGTCTTCGTTTTCTTGTTCCGAGTTTTGTGCGAATTATATAAGAGTGGCATGAATAAATTGCACGAAATAGGCTTAATGTGCACAGAAATAACCACCCCAAAACACCATTTTGATGCATGCTACCTACGGCTTCAAAATCTCTATAGGACTTTCATCTACTATATTTGAAGCGCCCACTGTCTTAGCTGTTGTTATGTTATATCGTGCTATATAGGCCCCTTGTTTCATATCATTTTTATTATTTCAAAAGACCGAGCCGGAGACTGTGTAATGAAAAAGTATTCAGTAAAGATAGTGGGCTTTATATGGCGCAAGTCTTTGCTCACTCATGCCATTAGCATCAAAATCTGACGTTGGTAGCATTGAATGGTCAATTAGGGGAAAAATCGGATGAATTTGCTGAAAATGGTGCATACGCGCGAGGTTGCATTTCAGTAGCCTCAAAGTCTGATGTGATCTAGCCTAATCGTAAGTAGGCCTAAGAGACAGAACTGGACTACGCTACAAGGCAGGTGATGTATTATATGGACTCGGGGTTGATTGAGTGTTGGTGTGCGTTGCGTTGTGGTCGTGTCGCAGTAATTGATTCTATTGGCGGCGCCTGGCTTGTCCGTCACGTACTCAGACAGGCGCATATGCTGTACCACCGGCCTGTCGTCGATTGTGCACGACTGCCCGCTTCCTGCCACTAACCGTTGAGTAATGACATTAAGCCCATGCTCGATCCCATTTCATTCACCGTCGTCGTCGGTCGTCGTCGGTTTAAAACCTGCGGAATTTGTTCGGCAATCGACAAACTGTGCCCGCAGCCTCGTAAAGAAGACGTATTTTTGCACATGTGAAATTGTGAATTAAAACAGAAATAAAACGAGACAGTCACACAAACGATCTTTTAATCGATTATGTAAAACCTTGTGAGGTGTACGAAAAAATAAAACAAATAGAAAAAAATAACGAAACAAAGTCAGAAAGCAACAAAAACGTTCTTTGACACCACAACTGAGAAAAGGAATACCGTTCATAGTTATTGTTGTTGACTGCATCAGTCTGCATAATGTTCTGCAGGCTTATGTATTGTTCTTTGCTCTTTTGTGATTCGTTTCTGCGTTTTGCATGTTTTTGTGATTTTAGCTTAATTTTTATTACTTTTTTCAAAGTCGTGAAACGTTTAATTGCAACACCATAATAAACAAAAATTGAAAGGCGCAGGTGTTGAAGTAACCGCCGCGGCAGTGACATAAGCTTACCAGTTTGCACCCAGCGTCTACGCCAGTGAAGACAAAATCCGATATGCTATTGCAAGCCAAGCAAATCGTTATTATTAATCATATGAATGCAAACTGGTTGTCGTTGAATGCGCGAATGTGCCGATCAATAATATTATTTGCAGCCGTAGGAATATGATCCGTACCGTGCAATAGACACTACATGGTTGCATGCATGTGGTTGGGCAAACTAATGGTCAACGTTGAGCCACATAAAACGGCTGCAAATAACTGATCGTTAAATTTAAATGTAGGCCTAGGCCTAGCCTAATCACTCGAGCAGGCAGTACCAAAAACCACTCTGCATACAGATAAGTAACATTAACGCTATATTGGGCTTACAAACACACCTATAAATGCTATTTTACTGAGCAAAAACGAAAACGAATATAATTGCATTTTTGTGTACGAAAACTAGAACTGAACTCAAATGATTTAGGAATGAAATCTGGATAAGAACCTTTTTAATATGCTGCCAAGTTAGATAAACAACAGAACGTAAATGAAAAGCTCAATGTGCACATTGTTCGAGCTTTTAAGCCTGTCACAGTGTGAAAAATAACGATAGAATTTTTTAGAACTGCGCTATGGCTCAAAAGTGCCATGGATTTTCTTGATTCATAACTTCCACAACCGATTCTAGTAATTTTATATGTATCCTATACAACAAGCAACAAATATATAAAAAAAACAGTGCACAAATTGATCATCTCACACATTATTTCATTTCCTTGCAAAATTTTGATCGTACTTTTGGTCATAGTTTTCGCTGTTTTACGAACTGTTTCTAGCCAACCGTACTTAAGTAACAGTCGAGCTATTGGCACGGTTGTCGTCCGTCCGTCCATTCGTCTGTCTGTCTGTCCGTCCGTCACGAATGTATTGTGGCTAAACGGTGCGAGACAGGGCCTAAGTTGCTATTGATCACTAATAGAAAATCGCATATTGGCTTTCAAATGACATAAAATTTGATGGCCTTGGATGATTTTGAACGGTTATTACGCACTATGGTATATCAAGCGTGCGGTATTGTGGCTAAGCGATAAATCGTAGGGGTCGGCGAATGCGCTAGCGACTTCCTATAGGCTGTCAATAGTAACCATGTCGTTATCTGCATCGGTTTGGCCACAATTTTTAATAAAAAATTTCAAGCTATAAGTGGCCGTATCTCGGAAACAGTGAGAGATTCGGATATTAATCATTAATGGGAAGTGGCATACGCCCTGTCAGATTAGACAAAAATCATTTACCTAATTGGATGACCTTGAAAGCCGTTACACGCTATTGTGGCTAAACGGTGCGAGATAAAGCCTAGGTTGCTATTGATCACTAATAGAAAGTCGCATATTGATTTTTAAATGACATGAAAATGATCGACCTTGGATACACTAACAACCAGTATGGTCGGCTATCTTACCGACAGCTGGGCTTTTTGTTTTTTTTCTGAGATACAAGATGAAAGTCGCTGACTTCTGTTCAACGATGCAGTAGGCTTAGCCGGGAAACCGATGTTTATTACGTCGTATGTGTGTGTGTGTGATGTATGTCCGTGTTATGTACGTACGTAATTATGCTTATAGTTGTGTTTAAGCGTACCTGGCATAGTAAACGATAATGTAAAGAAAGGAGATATCAACCAAACTATTGGACACATGTTGCCACTATGGCTTGGCTAAGCCTGCAAGTAGAATTCATTCACTCATTTATAAATGTTAACCCAGGCAGCAAAGTCCATAGGCCTAAATCAGAATACGATGCAGTACACTATTTGTTTAATAAGTAAATTGTCAAAACACAACACGTGCTAAACTGTTGATTATTGTAGAGCAAACGGGCCGACTAGGAGCTGACATGTTAAAATAGGGCCTACTTTCAGCTTGGACCCAACTCAAAAGTCACAACTCAAGAACGCGGAAAATATGGGATGACAGTGGTTAAAGTATAGATACAGAGGTGGGAAACGGTAGTTTTGGCTTTGGGCCCCCGTTGGTGGTTTTGGGCCAATTGCTGCATCTTTTGGAAATTTGAATGTGGGGGAACGCTTCGTACTAAAAACTAGAGGCGTTACCCCGGATCCCCCATATACTGTAATCACTGGGCATGGAAGATGTTTATAATGGCAGTAGCAGGTGCATCTTTGCCACAATGACCGATTAGGCCTACAGAAGTCATTTCGCGTACGCGTATACCAACTTTAAGCTACCTTGTGAAAATGTTAGCGTCAGAATTTCAGAAAAGCGTGTTCTTTGTCTTGTATTGCACGTTGGTAGAGGCAACAGAAGAACGTCACGAGATTTCGTTGATCTAAGTTTAATTGACTTCGTGATGGATAAATATCAAGCCGATGTATTCTGATTTTGACACGCCGACAAACACTAGGCCTATCAGCAACTGACTAAACGTCATTCTTGTCCGAGGAAAAAAACATTACTCCGCGTGTAGGTATACAGTCAGTTACTCTGTACATTTTCCACAAGGATAATTTTTATCAGTGAATGCGATGAGGATATCATTATTCGGCGGATGTTTTCGGCAAATGTAAGTGGTTAAAAACTTTATACATCCATGCGCATTGTCCATCAGTTTACCTGTCAGCATATCGCGTAACCTTTTCATACCTCGACAGTCGACACCCGCAGTCGCAGGTGCTGGCGGCATATAAAAATTAATCAAACTAGTTGATTACGGTATTAGCAAAAAACTTACACACAGTGGCGCATTTAAAGGGGGCACGGTGCGATGCCCCCCCTTTGGCCCGACCATGAAAATTTTTTACAGGCGACTTTATATGTAAAGGTGCGTTTTTTTGCCATTTTCCAGTAAGAATTGCAAAATTTAACAATGTTTGATGGTCTTTTGCGTTTCCAAATTTCAGAAAAATGGGCGAATTTGCGGTTTCCATTGAACATTCAGAAGCAAAAAGTGTTTCAGCTTCAGTCCCTCTGACCCCCCCGACCAGGGGCTCTGCTCTTGGACCCCGCTGGGGGCTCCGCTCCCAGACCCCCGTTATAGGCTCGCGCTCCGCGCGCTCGCCATGGCCCCCCTTTTTGCCAAATCCTAAATACGCCACTGCTTACACACGAAATAATTATTAGTAGCAACCTTGCTCCGATGCTTAACTATGACTGGCTATATTAGACTAGACTACAATACGACGAATAAACACGATCAGGTTATTTTTCTTGTCAAAATAACTCCGTCGAAAGGAAAATGCCTATTTTAATTCACGTCCTAAGAAACAGCTGACGTCGGCTGCTAAGTCACTGTTCGCAGACTGTTATGAAGTACTCACTTTGCTGGTCGTCTAAGATAATACGTCAGTAATCCCGTACCGCACGCTAAGGATCATTTTAACGACCAAATTTATACCCATTTAATGACAATAACAGACCTATCGAGTGCTGTAAAACTGTGTGCGGTAAACGAAAACTGAACAAAACCCAAAACGACCACTTGACTGCATTATGTAGCATGAGCTAAACAAAAACTATAATAACAAAATTTTAAAGTTGAATAACACTAACTAACATAAGATGTCTTTCCTTCAGTGACTCCATCATATTTGCAATCTTCAGTAGCGCAGACATAAACTAGACGCAATAGCGACTGTGCGTTGTAACATTGGTCGCAAGTTCGGAGAACGTGCATTTTCTTTCGCAGCTCTTAACGCTTGGAACAAACTACCCTATGAACGAAAACGTATCACTAACGCTGCTACTTTTAAAAACATTTAAAGACTCATTTTTAATCCTGCTTTTAACTAGTTTTGTTTTTAGTTTACTGTTTTGTCTGACTTTTTACCGCGTAATGGCCTGCTTTTATATGTAATCTGCGCACTACAAGCTTGTTATGATGATGATGATGATATACAATAGTCGCCTGTCTCGTACACTGTCGGTCATAAAAGAATCCTAAATTTTATTTTTGCAACACCTCGGAAAACTCGCAGACCTTTCACGGCTGCATTCTAGGTTGAGTTGCAGATTTAACTGGATTACTTGAAAAATACTAGGCCATGCACATACCACATAGCATTCAAAGTACGTTTCCTTACTACTGTGAGACTCGCAAAATGCCTACAGCTGAACATTCAAATTTCACAATGTAGTGTGGCAAGTGGCAACAGATGCAAGACGAGCTGGCAGATTTTATCCATTTTATTCCCGCAGTTTATATCTGAAGACAACCGTGAAAGAGTAGGCCTAATCGAAATTGGTCCAGATTTGCTAAATTAATTGTACATAAATAAAAGTGGTAGAGGTGCCTTTTTATGGCTCACCGTGTGGAGACGACGGATATGTTGAGCAGTGAGCTACTGATGTCGCTCGCAAAATGCAGATTGCTTTCGTATCGATCACAGATTCCATGTCGATAAAACCGTAACGGCCACGGCTACACGTACGTGCCACATCGGTATACGGCGTCACAACTCGTAGATTCAGTCTAGCAGCCGACTCGAATTATCTACTGTAATTTCCTTTCACGCATAAAAACGACGGTCATTCAGCGCCTCGTGCATTACGATATTGTAGTCGCCGGTCACGCAGTGCAACGTACTTTCGTGTAACATGACACCAAAAACCCCGCCCACACGCGCGATTACTCACTGTGATTATCGGACAACGTGTATGGTAACTTCTGGATCTTGAGAAAAGCTGCTCATCGCTGACGTTTTGGGGGAATCTGTTCCACTGACACGGCCTTCTACGATCGGTGACCGAGCGTTCACCGTCGCCGCAGCAAGAACTTGGAACAGTCTGCCATCAGAAGTGACGTCTTCAAAGTGCTTGCGAACATTTAAGATTAAACTTAAGACTCATCTGTTCTCCTCCTTTTCCACTATTGGCGGCAAAGTGACTCCGGTGCCATTGACATTTTTTGTCCGTCCAAGGACAGAGTATAAAATCACCTTTGTGTCCGTGCGTGCGTCCAACATTTCTTGAGCTATCTTCCTTCCACCTTCCCTTTCCCTTCCCCTTTTCCTCCCCATTCCCCTTCCCCATTTTTCTACCCCTTTCCTTCCCCTTCTCCATCCCTTTTTCCTTCTCCTTGCCCTTTCCTCTTCCCCTTTTTCCATTCCCTTCCGCTTCCCCTTTCCTTTAA
>Ga0209367_1002901_pt1 | contig 22983 bp, 8 predicted proteins | sample WorMetLIZISLAND2_FD_187412 | JGI IMG/M metagenome (GOLD analysis project Ga0209367, IMG submission 187412) | Marine gutless worms symbiont microbial communities from Max Planck institute for Marine Microbiology, Germany - Olavius geniculatus... ... | reverse complement strand
GAGGAAGGGGAAAGAAAAGGGGAAGGAGAAAGGGAAAGGGAAGGGTAAGGGAAAGGAAAGGGGAAAATGGAAGGAAGAGAGCTTAAGAAAAGTTGGACGCACGGACGGAAGCACGAACGCACGAACACTCAGGCGATTTTATACTCTGTCCAATGCTATGCATTGCATTGGACAGACAACTAGAAGGCGCTCGTGAGAGTGCATATTTCCGCCAAGTAAAGTAATTTAAACATTAGTACTACTACTGCTGCTACTACTACTACTGTTACTACACATACAACAAGGAAAAAGAGAGAGAAGAAAGAGCCGCTTCGCGGCAGGAGAAAGGGAGGAAAAAGTAATAGCCGGCTAAGCAGCTGTTGATGCAATGACGTCATTGCTATTTTGAGTCATCATGTACACAAACGGAACGACGGACGAAAGGACAGAACGACCAATCTTTTAATCTTCTCCAATGTTCACTACGTTCACCTTGGCGGAGATAAAAATACTAATTTTTTTCCATAAAAAGTAGGGGAACCGCAACTCCCGACCCCTGTCACCCAGTCGCCCTTACACGCTACAGTGAAGCGCAAAGACTCGATCTGGTCATTCTGTCGCCGTGGCAAATCGGTCGTCCGTCTGTTCACTATTCATAGTGCGCGCGCCGTCTGTCGAATGACAGGAGAAGCGACACTGGCGACATCCAGCGGCGAATCCGCACTGTATTCGCACTGTGCTGCTTTGCATACCGATAGCCGTATTCGTGACGCGAAATAAAAATATCATCGATACACTAAAAGTATATGCATAATTATTCAAAAGTGTACAGAAGCAAAGTAACTACGTCGCCGTCGAGTGTAGAGAAAATACGCGGCCGTCCTTCCGGCTGACAAGCGTCTTAGGCGTTGACAGTAAATTAGGTCTAACAACGCTTAGGTCTGGTTTGCAGTCGACGTCTGAGCCGGTCTGCCTAAACACCGCAGATCGCAGCAGATCAGCAGCTCAAGTCACAGAAATGGTCGACCCGCGGTGGTTAGGCAGACTCGTTCAACTCCGAGCTGCAAATCGCTTTCTTTCGAATTCTCCGTCACATGGGAGTTGTTAGCAGTTCGCTGATGGGGTGTTTACACGATCCAGCAAACGTCCAGCAAACTTCCAGCAAATGTATTCAAAATACACGTGCTAATGCTAGACGTTTGGTGGATCGTGTAAACACCCTATGACTTTTACCGTCTTGTTTTTCATCTGTATTTAGGATGATAGAATCCCGTGTGGGACAAACGGACAAACTGAAAGACAGACCGGCAAGACCTGTAATGCGGCCCACGGGACTGCCGCGCATAAATAACTTAAACACTGCAAAAGAGAATTGTGATTGCAAAGATTCGTGAAAAAACATGTTTAGAAGCCCAAGCCAGAAACAAAATGCTGAGTTTTGCTGACGACGAAAAAAGAAGACTAGAAATTTAAAATTTGTAGACCTACTTGCCGCATATGCAGTATATACAAGAAATTTGAACTAATGCTCACGAGACGAGCGAAAGCCTATGGTAGTTCCGGTTCAGTAGTTTAGCTGAAAATTGGGGTGTTCACGCTAAGTTAACATACAAATATCTGGATCGCATAACGATAGTGGCGTGGCGCCACCTTGTGAATGATATAGACTTGTGTCGCAGCCCGAAATCGCCAAAAAATCCATAAAACCCCCTATTTTGGCGTTTAAGGTCATTCAAGGTCATTGAATTCGGCGCCAATCAAAAGCCAGTGTACGACTTTCTATTAGTGATTAATAGTAACCTAGGCCCTATCTCGCACCGTTACTAAGATACAGCGACTTATTGGCCAAAAATCGCAAATTTTGCCCACCTCCTCTCATTTAGCGTCCTCGTTCGGGGTGACCCCGTTCGAATTTATAACGGTTCCTAAAACTAAAGTTTTCCACGCAGCCGAAGGTAAAGATTTGGTGATCCTAGCTTGCACCGTTTTTGACTGATCCACTCGTGTGAGAAACAGACGGACAGATAGACGGACAGAATTGCGATGGCTAAGACGCGCTGAAAGCAGTCGCTGCTTTCGCGCGTAAAAACGGCGTTACATGTTGCAATGTTGTCATCAGTTTGTCTGCATGCGTCCCGGCGCTTCGTCAGTATCTACCGAGTCGCAGAGAATGACTGCATGCACGTTCTAAGGACTATTAAAGCGTGTGCAGAGCGAGTACATCTGAAATAAGCTGAACTGACACGGTTTAGTTTTTGTTTGAACTGACCAATGGACAAACAAGACCAGCCTATTGATCATTGGCTGATGCATACGTGACAACAGTCACGTATCACCGACGCCCTTAGACGGTGCCTACTGTAATGCATTACTGATTGCCCTTTGATTTATGACCTCAAAATTCAACTGGATTTTAGAGGTTGACGAGTACAAGTTCGCGCAAACTTTTATCAAGTTAATATTATTGCAGCAGTTCATAAGATTGTGGTGACAGAGAAACATACAAACAAGAAACAAACTTGCCAAGAGGCGGGAAACAATACTGTCGTCGCCAATGCGGAGAGCAAATATAATGCTGCTTTCAACGCTGTTCGAAGAACTATGCTTTTGGAAGTCTGTGCAACAGATGGCAGTCGACTGTGTTTATCGTCGCAATTGCACAGTCCACCGCCACTGTTCACCGTAACCTAGAGTCTCGTGTACGGTCACGGGTCTCCGAGATGAATCCGCGTTCAGTTCATCTTCGTTTAGCACAGTTTCTCGTCTCGTCCGTCCATCCTCCATTAATCCAAATGCCGCGTGGCCGGCGTGCAATACGCATTGCCTGCGTCCACTAATCCTAATTTGCAGACACCGACCACGGCCGGGGCTCCGCTCCGACCAGGCAGAAGCGGTATTTGTATGTACAACGAAACCTACAGGAACGAAGATTATCGCGATTCGTTTGATTTACAACCGCCGACTGCGAAGAGGCGAACCGCTCTCCACCAGTTACAAGTTCATCAAATTACAGCCTTTTGTTACGGAAAGTGCCATCATGGCGGAAAAACAGAGGGCTGAAGAGCAATTGCCCCCGCCTTAGATTTTAACCTGCCGAAAAATGTGCTTTCAAAAATAAAAAATTGGAGATTAAAACCTTCATTTCGGGGAAGTTGAGTGAAAAAAAAATTAAAATTTAAAGCACCTATAATCTACTGTACTCTGTCGGAAATTGGCAACTGTCTGTCGGAAAAAGACTGGTGATGTGTCCTCGAGGACTTGTCCTCGTCCTCGAGGCGTCTCAAAAACAAAGAGCCATGTCCTCGTTCTCGTCCTCGGTCTCAAGTTCTTGTCTTTGTCCTTGGCCTTGAGGTACAGTCCTCGGCCGTAATACCGACGACTTAATAAATTCTGTTCATTATGAATTTATTACTGACAGTTTAAACACAAAACTAAAAAATGCTGAACATTAGCTATTGACATACCGAAACCCGTCATAATACTAATTAGAGCCCACTCAGTTATGTCACACTGGTCTGGTGTTCAATACTTGGCCCTGTTCTGTATATAATTTAACTACACCATTATCTTCGACAACTGTCGAAACTAACACCACATCGTTGTCAACAATATCACTAGATCTCAAGGCTTATATAACTTTGAAGTTGCACATAAATACAATATAATGGAAAGTTTGTCACAAAATTAAACCTGCTGAGTTTGGAATTGCAAGAGTCACAAAATGTCGGGTTTTTTTGTTTATCTAATATTTTTGGCATTGTTGGACTATTCCAGTAGTATAATGCTATTAATGACGTTAAGAATGTGCAAAATCTTTCTAAAGTCACCCCTGTTGACGGTAATGTCACGTGTCGTTGTGGTAAGACCTTCAAATGTAATTTGTTTTGACCTTGAATTTTTTTAACCTTGGCCTTAAATTTGGTCTCAAGTCCTCAGCCTTGTCCTCGGTTCCAAGTCCTTGTCCTTGTCTTTGCTGTTTTTGTAAGTCTTTGTCCTAGTCCTCGTCCTCGGGTCTCATGTCCTTGGCCTTGTCCTTGTCCTCGAACACAAAGTCCTTGATAACATCACTCAAAAAAACACATGTAAAGTTTCGGCAACGGTCGTTGCCTTCTTTGGAAGATGTCGCTACTGCGAACAGATTATTCAAAAGCACTCACTCCTGTAAGCCGCACTGCGCGTTTTGCTAGTCCGTACATCCGCCGCCCGTCTGTCTCTCTGTCCCACACCAGCTATTAACTCCAGAACAAAAAGACGTGGGAAAAGGTCCGGAAAACCGAAATTGACGTGAGCGTTCCTGATGACAGGAGTAACCGATTTGTAAATTTCCGGTTCAGAATGTCAAAAACGAAAATCAAAAAAAATCACGATGTCAAAAACGTTTGCGGTAACTAGTTCGAGCCAGAGTGACGTCGGCCGTGAATATAAGTAGGCGCTGCTGTGAATGTCTAGGTGGACATCCGCATATGTCGTTACTGGGCCGACACCTATGCACTTTGCGGCAATCGCTGTTGGCTTCCAGGGTACAATGCTTTCCGCTCGCCACCAAATATCGTTACGGTGAACAAATTCTTCAAAGAAGACAGTCCGCCGGCAGCAGCGGCGTCAAGAGTAGGCCTAAATTGTAAAAAAAAGTTTGAGGAAAACTAATTTTTCGTCAAACGCGTCAAATTTCTATTAACAAATTTATTAGCAAATTTCTATAACATCACTGAAAAAGACACATGTAAAGTTTCGGCAACGGTTGTTGCCTTCTTTGGAAGGCTCGTAATTTAAAATTTGGTTCCAAATTCCTCCAAAAATGGATTTTCGTTTTCAAATTTTGTATTTTTTGGAAGTTTTTCCAAGAAGAAAAACAATCTTCGACAATCTATGAAATTAAATTTAAGAGAGTAGGACAATTGCCCCGCTACGATGATACTGACCGGCATTTGGTTTTCATTCTTCTATTAGCCTACAAATAAGCAGGTTAAATCGTCGCAACGAGTCGCGGTTAAGTTCTGTTCTTACAAGGCAGCGTTCAGCCAGCGCTGCGAGCCGCGAGTTTGAGATATTGAGACCTCGTGTTTAAATCGACATTTTTCGCGTCGACTTAGATGTGTTCGTTGGCCGGTAATCACGTTTGATCATTAATTTTTGAAGGTTTTTTGCACGTTGCTTGAGTGAAAAATTAGGACAGGAAACGAACGCTGTAATACACTAAATGCTTTGCTTTCAAGCGACGTTTATATGTGACTTTTTCAACTACTCGTGTAGTTCGAAATCACTGAATACTGATGCTGTATTATCGTTGTAATAAACAAATGTGTTTAAACTATGAAAAACGAATTGCGACAACGTAACGGCATGACAACTTTGTGACTTCAAGTCGTCATTATTTTGTCACCTTGACTCTATAATTCTGTTTAGTTGGGATCCATAATTATGTTCCTTCGACTGTCATTTTTTGTCAAACTAAAAATATACGCGTAAGTTCTTAAGTTGGTTTTGTTCAATGAAACTTTCGCAGTACATTTAAAGAAATTCAACGAAAATTATAGTCGAAAAAAATCAATCCAATGTCCCATCTTCGTGAGCGTCGGCCGGCGAATCTAACGACTTGTCGCTAGGTGACGGTTGAAATATTGGCCGCTAGTCGCTCTATACAGTTTCTGCCAGTCTTGGTTGGTCGTCCGTGCATTCACCGTAATCAGTCCAGCAAGCCGAGACCCATCACACCATTACTCGTTAGACATTGGACTAGTAATTTCGGACAGTCCGACCTTGATTCAAGCTAAGGCTGTTAAAACACACGACAGATTTATATCAGCCCCCAACCGGTCCGACTGCAAAACGCATATAGGATGTGCACTTAAGAGCCCCAAAAGCGCAAAAAAAACAATTATTGCGTGTCAAAACCGCAGCCAAAATATTTGTTTCGAGAGTTTAAACTTCCCCTTTTCTCCCCTCCATCCAGGCACTTTCCTCCCCTTTTCTTTTCCTGTCTAGTTACTAGTTTTTTCCTCTTGTCTCCCATCCCCACTCGTTTTTATTCCTAAATTTAGCTAGGGTCGTGAGGTGTGTTGTAAGCTCCTCAGCAGGGTCAGAGGCGGAGCACCGCCTGCAAACGCATTGTAACACATTTTCAACACATTTTCAGAAAACGTCTCGTGGCAACATCTTTTAGCCGTTTATTGTTGTGTTTCTTAATGTGTCGAGCGAAAATCTCCCTACATTTTTTGGGCGGAGGGGGCGGAAGGAGTGGGATGAAATTCGCTAACTCTTCCCCTAAAGCCCCAATACGGCCCTGCTATCGTGCTATCAGTGATGTAATTCAAGTTTTGAACGCCCAGCTGCTGAAGAGCCGACTGTAGTGCCGCTCTTGCGTGTGGTGTGAATAAATGTTAATTTTTACTGTTCGTGTGTATCTGCTATTTTATCAACAGACTAGTCGCAACGCCCTGCCGTCGCAGTGCACACCGTGGATGTCATCTCTCACGCACAGACAACGCGCAGGTGCGGTATGTACATGTACTTAGCAGGTGTGCATTATTCCGCACCCGGAACCAGCTGTTCATTTCATCTCAGCCAATCAGATGACACGTGCTCAATCTAATACTGTGACGAATTACACTGATAGAGTGCTATATACGGTAGCAATGGCGGATTCAAAAGGGATGGGCGGGGGCGGCCGCCCCCCCCTATTGACTGGATACATCTTAAAACAAGTGAAAATTTGGCACCAGAATGCATGATTTTTGCATAAAATTTTCAAAAAAAATTTTCACCCTTCTGCCCCCCTATTCCAAACTTCTGGATCTGCCACTGTATGTTAGTGGTCTGCAGCCTCGGAGGGAGCGCAGAAATCCCTCAACGATATGATTGATATGTGCACAATAATAATAATGAAATCGTAGCCAGAGTGACCATTTGCCCATGCACTGCAAAATTTTCGACCTTTTGCCGCAATATTTTCGTCATACTTTGCGGCACTCCTATAGTTAGCTAGTAACTAGCTACCTACATGACCGTAGGCCTAAATATTGCTAATGTAAAGAATCCCGAAATCCACAAACGATTAGGCAGTTCTGTTCAGTAGTAGACAAATAGAAATTGCAATTCCATTTTAATAGCGATTGAATCACATATCCTTAGCCAAAACATGTCGTAGCTACCGACTTACGAAAATAGATTATTCGCGATTCACTAGGTGGCAACATCGATTTACGATACCGTTTCTTGCCAAATTATTTTAGTCATTGTTTTCTATCGCCATTATTAACAGAGTTGACGACAGTTAAAGGCGAATCGCGGGCGTGGAAAAACAGTTAGGCTACGTGACTACCGAGTAGATAAATGAGAGCTGATAAAAATATGTCCTTAAGTTTTACGACTTCTGGTTCACAGCGAATGGAAATAAGTGGAGATAGAACTTATTTCGTCGCAATTCAGCAAACGTCCTCTGTCTGGATGCATACTCCGAATCGACAAATTTGGTGCCCAACTCTGCAATTAAAGGGGCCGCTTCGTGGCAAGATACAGGAAAGACTGTGACGGGGGACTAGAGGAAAGGGAAAGGCATTTTAGTCGTCAATTATCGGTATGGACACCGTCCGGTCCGTCCGTCTGGATGTACGTACAAACATGTAGCGACACGCTCCGCGGAAGTTAATTCGGTATGTCAGTTGCCGCGCTCGACAACCCACGATCAATAGGCATGTCGCACGACTAGAGCTGGGTCATCCGAGTAATTTATTACTCGAGTGAGTACTTAACAACTTGGGTTGGTGGTGTGTGTCCGATCAACAGAGTTAACCAACGCCGGGCCGGGTTAGTATACTTGAAAGGGTGACTGTCTGCAGTCGGGTAAACCATCTCGGGATGTAACCAGCCGCTTAGGTCAACTCAGCCTTTCATTCCTCCGGGGTGGGTAAATCGAGTACCGGCCTATCTGGCTGGGGTTAAGGCGAGATGCGTTCACCTGTGTCGGGTGGCAGGTAGCACTGTGTTATCCCATACAGCAGGTGACGCTCCGTAGCTCTGGAATGGCTTCTATTAAAAATTATAACGCCACCTTGTTAGTAACGAGTAGCCTACTCGAAAAGGTGAAAGGTGACGGCAAAGGTCAGGCACTTGCTACACAGCGCTGCTTGAGTGTTTCAGACTCCTGATCCGAAGCGCTTTGCAGTCTCAGAATTGGCAACTGATTGGCACAGGCTAATGATACCACAGCGCACTATGCAGATATCCATCCACTGGAGTCCCCGGTAAAGCCAGCAAACATACCACAGCCCCAATCAGCCACCACACTCAGCCTTTACCCTGCAGCCCGTAAGCTATTTATTTCCAACGCTGCTGGGGGTAGGAGGCTGAGTTGATATGAGTACACAGTAAGTTAGCGATTTGCTCAGTGCTGCTTGCAAATGACCAGTTGTGAGACCCGAACAGAAAGTTAAGAGTCTAACATTTTATACCGAGTATTATATTTAAATCATGCTGAAGCATAGTAGTTATAACTATATTACTTATTTAATCGTTTATTCACTAAATGGGCACTGGCGTATTCGTTAGGTTACTGGCTGAATAATCAAACAAAAACTTAGACAGCACAACCCTAGTGACCGGGCGGGTTATATGGTCACGTGACCAAGGTGCGCGTTGGTCACGTGATACGTATACGCCATGTATCGTCGTCGTACGTCGGTCACTGAGTGGTGCAATAATTTCGAGCGAAACACGCGTGACTTGGCGTTGCACCAGCGTCTTCCAGCTTAGCTATCCCGACCATGGAGACCCACTCAACCCGTCTTGCTGTTCAAGTAAGCCACTCGGGCCAACTCAGCCTGGCCATCCCTTCGTTGGTAGGCATAATGATTACAAACGACGGTTAAGGCGAGTTCTTGGTAACAGTAGGCCCTGTTACCAAAACTGCTGGCATACTAACCCAGTCGGTTAAAGGTACTGGCTGTCAACAGAGCCAGCCATCCGTTCGTTCCATCGTATGCCAGATTATTTGAGTTTAACTCATAATGCCGTAAAGGGAATGAGCGCCCACTGCTACGGACTAGCTATCTATACGAATACTACTTTCTTTTTCTTACTGTTTCAGTCTGCTTATAGGATTTTCGAGTTCAAAGGTTTACTCTGTTTGCTGCACGTTTCACTGTTTATGCATCATGCTGATCGCTATCTGAGCAACGCTATAACTCACACTGTACTCGTATACTTTCACAAAAAATTGAGCAAATGCTCACGAGACGTGCGAAAGCCTATAGCAGTTCCGGTTCAGTAGTTTAGCTGAAAATTGGGGTGTTCACGCTAAGTTAATATACAAATACCAAATTCTCTATCTGGATCGCATAACGATAGTTCCCTGGCGCCACCTTGTGAATGATATAGACTTGTGTCGCAACCCGAAATCGCCAAAAAATCCATAAAATCCCTATTTTGGCGTTCAAGATCATTCAAGGTTATTGAATTCGGCGCCAATCGACCGACTTTCTATTAATGATTAATAGTAACCTTGGTCCTATCTCGCACCGTTACTGAGATACAGCGACTTATTGGCCAAAAATCGCAAATTTTTCCTACCCCCTCTCATTTAGCGCCCTCGTTCGGGGTAACCCCCCTCCCTTCGAATTTATGCAAAAGGCTTTACGGTTCCTGAAACTGGAGTCTTCCAGGCAGCCGACGGTGAAGACTTGGTGATCCTAGCTTGCACCGCTTTTGACTGATCCACCCGTGTGACAGACAGACGGACAGACGGACGGACAGAATTGCGATGGCTAAGACGCGCTGAAAGCAGTCGCTTTCGCGAGTAAAAAACGACTGTCGTCGTCGCCGTTTCGTAGCCTATTCGCTTGAGGGTCGTTTAGCTGACATGTGCGAGTTATGATGTACATACTAGAGGTGCGCGATTTGGCTGAAAACAAATCCGATTCGAATCGATTATTCCTTTTCCGGCTGGAGCACATCCCTGCGGCGAGTCGGCGTAACTTTGATCATAGAACCGGTGAGCCCACGGGGCATCGTCGGCTTACACGGCAAGACGCTTCTTTCTCTGAACCGTTCCCTATACACCGACCGCTGCCCAAGCTGTCGGATTAATACGACAAAATAAAACAATACGGCAGACAAATAGACTGTAATCTTACAGGAACTCATAAAGCGCGCAATATCAGCGAGCTGTATCTGAGGCGCCGGTGTAAGCCTACACCGGCAGTCGCTAGATGGGTAGCGATGAGCTATAAACTGAGTAAGTAGGTTTCGAGATGACGTTTGAAGGCTGGTTATCGCGCTTTCAGGCCAACTCAGCCCCCTGCCCACTGCGAAACAGAAAATGAGGGGTAGCCGACAAGCTATGGGGTACGGGCATAGTGTGGCTGATTGAGGCGCGGTAATGTGGTGACTTCGACCGCAAACTTAAGGCGCGTACTGAGCGATGTAACTTATGTCCCTGAACTGAACTAAACTCTAATAACCAATGGGCGAGTTCTGTTCAGTTCACTTACGTTGCTCAGTACGCGCTTTATAGGGTGTTTACACAATCCAGCAAACGTCCAGCATTAGCACGTGTATTTTGTATACATTTGCTGGAAGTTTGCTGGACGTTTGCTGGATCGTGTAAACACTCCATTAAGCCCCTATACCCCCTTTACGCGATCACGCTTGCTCGACGAGCTGGCTCGACAAGTTGGCTATATGTTAGCTGGACGAGCCAGCTCGATGTTTGCTCAATGTTTGCTGGATGTCTGCTCGATGTTTCCTATGCTTTATGCATGCTTCACATTTGCTCTATGTTTGCTGGACGTTTGCTCGACGTTTGCTAGATGTCTGCTCGATGTTTGCTTGATCGTGTAAACGGGGTATTAAGCATAATCAATCATTGTTGCACCGAATTTACTGCCAACGTTTAAGACGCTTGTCAACTTGATAGACAGACGCGTTTACAGCCGACATCTTTTTGCTGTATCTGTTCCCGTATAACTGTTTTGGGCAAAATGATGTATAACGTTACTCTAGTTTGCTGAAAGGAAAACGTGGGAGAAAAAAATTATGCGTGGATTTTCTCTGTGAAAGTCGATCATCTAAATGCATTCAGAAGATAGACTACAGCTTCTATTTTAGTCTTTGATCATGCGTATAATGCGTAGACGGGTAAAATGTACGTTCCCGTAAACTCAGATTATCCATGCATGCGGATTAGCAAGAGCCGCTGAATATGACATCGTAGTTGTGATAAACGTTAACGCGATTTTTATCTGTCCCATTGCTATAGCATAGCATGGGACAGATTATAAAATCACTCGTGTCATTCTGTCAGTTTGTCAGTCTGTCTGTAAACACTTTTACGGCCGCAATTTTGATTCGATTTTAATGAAATTTTGCACAGTGATTTGGGGGACGAAAAGTAAGATCGAGTTTGTTTGGGATAAAAATCTGATAACTCCTTCCCTTATTTTACCTCAAATTTTTAAAAATTTGCATTACGGCCTATGGGGACTTCAAAGCTGTATAACTCAGTCCCCGTAAAAGACAATTGCGCGTTGTTTGCACCTACCCCCCTATTTTTGGGCCCGGGCTATCCGATGGTGTCATTTGAATTTTTTCCTGACGACCCCTGTGCCATGGCAACGAATTTTGGGACAAAATTGACTATAACTCGGCCCCGTGAAAGATAATTGCGCGTTGTTTCCACCTACACTCCTAATTTCGGGCCCGAACTATCCGATGGCGTCATTTAAATTTCTAGCCTGTCGACCCCTGTTGCCATGGCAACGAATTTCGGGACAAAACTGACTACAACTCGGCCCCCGTGAAAGATAATTGCGCGCTGTTTGCAGGTGATTTTATACTCTGTCCAATGCTATGCATTGCGTTGGACAGACAATAACAGCTGGCAATAAGTAAGTCAATAAGAGTGAATGAAACATTGGTATTATGCGTTGCAGCCATTAGGGCTGGGATTTTAAACATGAATACTAGGTTGCAGTGCGGTTTAAACATAAAACGCTAGGCTAGAACTTTGCACGAAGTTACTTGAACGATAGTAATAAAAACATTTCGCGTAACGAGCTATTCGCGCTTTAGTCATTTCATACTGACGAAACGAGCATGTCGCAAACGGTTAGCGACAAAAAGATCACTTTTCGGTGTCTTTTCCACTGTGAATAGGTAAGAACACTTGTATTAACAATTAGTGACAATTCACACTGCGCCGCTTTTTAGCACCCAAACAAAAATGTTTTAGCAGCCATTTAAACTGTACATGTGTATCTGTACGCAAAGTGTAGTCTAAACGGCTGATGTTAGGGATTCCGGTGATCGAAGACCGTAAGTTGTATAATATTACCTTCGAAGTAAGCCAGCGTATGTCAACATGATATCGATAGTTCTTGGAAAGCAGCTTGCGAGACGGATGAGTTATTAGAATGAAATAATATACTTAGAAAAAAATAATAGGCAAGTTCATGGCGACACGAAGAGTAATGCCGATTATCATGTGATAACTGAGAAGTTTGACTGAAAAGCTGGAAAAACCCGAATACAAGTAAATCATATTGAGAAAAAACGCTAAAAATGATAAAACATTATGGATTGACAGACGGATACGTTTTTTTTCTCGCAGAGAAGAAACCAAAGTAAAATAGTGCAGTACTGTCACAGCGAGCTGACCGCGAGATGCGTTTATTTATCAGTGGTTTTATTTAACGATATGCACTATATAAATTTAAGTTTTAATTACTCACTTCTGCTTACCTACCAGTGCAGTATGTCGGTCAAGTGCCGACACATTATGCAGCTCTCCAGCTTAAGCAGCGATACACTAGCCGTAACTGAAACTTTAACTCCGACTTTCTGATTTTTTGAACTCCTGCCTCGGGAAACGATCACACAAATTGTGGTTTCGGTTCTAGCGCCTTTTGGTTCGCAAGAAAAGCATCCGTACAGAAAGGGCGGACGAACGGACGGACGGACGGTCAGACAAAACCCGTAATGCGGCCTAGCAGAACGACCGCATAAGAGTACAGTCGCGATGGCCAGTAATCGTATAGGATCGTGAGCTATCGGAGCGACAGTAACATTAAGTCAGCCAGTCACAGTCAGCCGCGTGATAATTTCGCGTGATAGCATGGGAATCAGGATGACACCGATGACGACTCAGTCACACTACTGATGACTTAGCTCAGCTTTGGTACTGTGCTAGCCAAGTAATTTAATTCAATACTCGAGTGAGTACTCGAGTCGAGTAACGTAACGAGTACAGGCCACTGATGACTTGGCTTCAGCGACAGGCGAGCTGTGAAATTGCGTCAAAATCAACGTCATTCTACGTCATCATATCTGGTCTGCCGTCTGCACATTAGCGGTCTGCGGATCATACAGACATTTGGTCCTCTGCCCGGCCGAAATTTTGCTAATAGATTAGCGGTTCAATGACCGATTATGAATCAAACGACACTTGGACTGTTTGTCCAAAAATTGCACCTTTCTGCTCTCTCCGAAAGATTTTACCGACAATGGGTTACGTAGCGTACAAAAAACACAATAACTTAATTTACAGAACTCAAATACAATTTGTGCATCACACAGCAACACTGTTTAAGAGCACACAAGGCGACGAAACTAACGTGAAATAAAACGAAATAAAATAAAACAAACTAAAATGAAATAAACTTAAATACAAGTCGATTTGAACACATTGCAGATTCAGGGGCGCTTTTGTGTCGTGAAGTGTCGCACTGCCCCATCTGACTAGGGGGCGGGGAGTCTAAGGAGCTCCCCCAGCTGCAGCTGGCGCGAGACAGGGCTCCAACCGAAAACAAGTTTCACTGCGTTTTGAACTAGAGAAACGCGTCCGAGCGTAGCAATTTGGCATTTTTTTTTAAATTTTGAACTTTGCGAATCCACAGCGCACCGTAACTGTGACAACAAGAACTGCCGGTACGACGTTCCGCCTCCGATACGCAGTATATGGGACAGTACCGGCACAGATTAAACCCAGGTTATGGCGAACCTAAGGGCGAAGCGACTGCAGTAAACAACAGCCATGAAATCCTGTATCTGCATCTCGCAGTTTCGTCTGTTTCAAGGCCGAAACAAACGAGCACAATTATCGATCGGGTTTTCACGCGCTTGGTCCCGTCTCATCGGCCAAGCATATTGGTTTAGCGAAGTCCTTTAGATTCGCCAGATGGCCGCACCGTTTTCGTGATGGATGTTTGAGATCTGTGATCGCTTCTGGTCTGTTTTTGGTTTAGCGGAGCCCGCTGTGGGTGACGGCTTCACGTGAATATCTTGATGACTGTTATAGCATTTTTGTTCATATTATTTCCTAACGGCGATGACTATGTTTGAATATCTTGATGAGCAATAATCTAGCCTTCTTGAGCGACAGAGCGCGTCAAAGACAGACAGGCGGCTAGTTTCTTTGATTATTCAAACGAACTAAACATGATGTTGACGTGCTGGACATCGGATCCTAATAGCTGGCGTGACAACTAAGGGTCTTTGGACACCTACATAGTTTTTCTGAATAAAACAGTATTTTATTTTAGGTAGAATCGCTGTAGCGCAAGCGATTTCGCCTATCCATTTCTTCATAGCGTGGCCCGTCGTCTGTCACATTTGTGCATCCTGCTGAAACCGTTCGACGGATTTACATGCTATTACATGCTCTTTAGCAGGTACACCAATACCTCGTTTAGACGATCGAGCAAACATCGAACACACATCGAGCAAACGTCGAGCAAACGTCGAGCAACCATCAAGCAAACATCGAGCTAGCTCATCCAGCTAACATTACAGCCACCTCGTCGAGCCAGCTTGATCGTGTAAACGGGGTATAACTTGTGGGATCCAACGACACATTGTGTTACATGAGGTCTCTGATCATCGAGGCGAAGAAGAGATTTGGGGTTGAGCCTATTTGTACTTCATCTAAGACCTTGTTGTACAGTTCGGGAGATGCTGCAACTAAACTAGCAGTTCAGTTCCGTCCATGTCTTTCGCTACGTGCACGTCTTTACGCACATGTCATATACGCACATTTGTTTGTGCGAATTACAACGGAACGGACTCAAACAGACGGCGGTATACTGCTGCCTTCAGGCACCTGTCAACGTGATTATTTCCGGACGAACAATTAAGCCCCGCGCTTGCCTGATAGTCCACCTGCGGGGATTTTATTTGTCGCGGGGCTGCGACGTTTTGGGACACGATAAACGCTGCCATTACCGTTGCTTTGAGAAGTCGTATCTTGGCTCATTTATTAGGCGTGTTAATTAAGACGTATAAGATAACAAAGTGGGGTTGGATACAGCTTTTCATAGAATACCCATCTCCGTAGACAGTTACCCGTCCAAATACTTCTACTACATCCAAGACCTCGTTGTACAGTTTCTGAGTACCCCCGTCCAAATACTAACCACCTAATAGCGACCCGACCGGGAATTGAACCAGCGACCTCTCAGTCGTAAGTCCAACGTCAAAACCGTTACAGTACCAAGCCACAAAGTGAACATCAAATCAGAACAGTTCTTCAAATTTCTCTATACACTGTGTCTCAAAAAAGTATCCCAGACATTTTTGACTGTAACTTGAAAAGCAATTACCAGATTTTAATAATTTTTGGTACAAATATTTCAAACACAACTTGCCATCAAATAACCGTTCAGTTTCCCACCTTACCCAATGTATGTTTCTGCACTACCTAGGGAAAGCAGATCAAGCGAAATATGTGTCAAAATAAAAAAAAACTGAAAAAAAGCATCCCCAACATTATCGATTGTGCTTTAAATAAAAATTAGCAAATTTTAATAATATTTGGCAGAAATATTTCCGACACAACTGACTATTAAATAAATGTTTTAGTTTATATCTCGCCCAACGTCTGTTTTGCACTACCTGGGGAAAGCAGAGCAAGCATAATACGTATCAAAATGAGTAAAAACGTCAATAAATTTCATCTATTTTAATTTGTCGGCCCCAACAGCAGGTCTTGCAGCAGCGTGTCTACCAGATAAAGTTTAGAATGTTTGCAAAGTCAAAAAGCGACTGGTGAAGCCTAGATTGGTCTGGAGCAAAACATTATCGATACCGCTGTCAATGAATGGAGAAAGCGTCTCCTTGCCTGTGTTCGCATAGTGGGCCAACACTTCAAGCAATTTTACTGCAGGCAGTTGAAAAATGGACAACTAAATAAAATGTCAGCCACAGTGTCAGAAATGTGAACAAAATGTGTTTTTACGCGGTATGTTAATTAAGCAATCACATCGCATCAGAAAAAGTGGCATTTCGCTGGTTGTGCGCTCCTCAGGTAGTGCAGAAATAAACGTTCGGTGATGTTGGAAACTACATGGTCATTTGATGGCTAGTTGTGTCACGAATATTTGTACCAAAAATTATCAAAAACCGATAATTGGTTTTCAAGTTACAGTCGAAAATGTCGGGGATAATTTTTTGAGACACAGTGTACAATATATTACACAATCTGAAGCTATTCAAGCCATTTGCATCCAGACGTTATAGCAAAGAATTCTCCATCAGTCAACATGAACGAACTCACTCCGCAAATCAGTCGTAAATGTGTGTATTGTAGGCCTATAACAGCGGAAGAACCAACAGGAAAAAAGATTTAACGAAATCATAATTAACGTTAACAAATAACAACAGCTTTCTTAACGGGCTAAATGTTCTTACTTTATTTCTCAATCACGACGCTAGGTAGAGCGAGACCAAATTATAATCCTGACAAGCTTCGACGGATTCCATGACTTTTGTTTTCAGTTGTAGACTTTGTTTACAAATAAGTACAGTCATTTGCTTTTTGTGGTGTCTTTCATACACTGCAAGCGTTCTGTATTATATTTTACAAGTAACTGCATTTGAAAATTGAAATAAAAATGCCTTCCGCTAAAACATTAAAAATATTATAAAAAGCATGTTGTCCCTTCCGAACGGCAACTGATTCCATCCAACGCCTTAGCAGAGTGAAGACTGTGACAGACGGCGGACCACACTACGGTAACGTTTGTCGCAATAGGCCTAACTAGAACCGCTCACGGTTTCCTTGATGCCGCCTAAAATAAATAAAGACACGTGAAGAGCCCTCTATTTCTCTATCCCGTTCAGTTTATTTTCGTCTCTAAGCACACGCCTTCAGACTGTACGTACTATATAACGTAACAAGAAGCCCAGCTGTCGCTGAGATAGCCGACCGTAGTGGTTGTCAGTGACCTCCAAAGTCATCCAAGGTCGATGATTTCTATTTCACTTGAAAAGAAGTAACAAGTATGTCACTTCCTATTAGTGGTTAACAGTAACCTTGGTCGTATCTCTCACCGTTTTCCGATATATGACCAGTTTTCTGTTGAAAAACGCACATTTTTCCTACCCCCGTCCATTTAACCCCGAATTTGAAAATGTCCCCTTGCACTAAATTGCTGAAATTTTTCACGTTTAACCACAATACATATGTTAAACACAGATGGACAGAAAGACGACGACAACCATACCAATAGCCCGTTACTTAAGTTTTAATGCACAAAACATCAGTTTATACACTTATTAACGGCAACATTTAAAGACCTGCACATCGAAAACAGCAAAAATTACAAAAGGTGATATTGCACGCATCACACTGACTGTGTGCCAATGTGCTGCTAAATAATATCATCTTTTGTAATTTTTGCTGTTTTCGATGTGCAAGTCCTTAAATGTTGCCGCTAACAAGTGTATAAACTGATGTTTTGTACATTAATATTTGCTGTTTTATTACTAAAATACTGCTTTCCTACTGGTGATCAGTTACAAAGATATTGCGCTTCGGATATTTCTTACAGTAGCCAAGCCGCTTATAACTGTTACGTACAACCTAATGGCGTGACTGAACAAACCAGACGACACGCGTCAGGCATGACGTCACTGCTGGCCTGCATTGCTGACAATACTGAACAAAATTCCTTTTATATCCACGAAATGGCCATATAAGTAAAACAAAACTATATATTGCACCCATCACCTGCTTAATATAGGCCCGGAAAACACTTCAATAATGCTAATTTAATTAATCGTATTATTGCAGTTATTGGACCGTTGCGTAAAATGGCCGACCACAAACGTCTATAAAGTCGAGTCAAACTAAAATCTGAGCTCATCTCGTAGTTAACCGAGTTCTAGCCAATTTTTGACAAAAATTCTACAAATTTTGTTGCCATGGCAACGAAAGTCAACCATGTTAGACATACTAAAATTATTTATTTGCTCCACCCTCAAACTTCTTGTTAGATGCAAGAATCTCGGAAATATCTCGTACACATGACGAGTTATAGCTAATTTTGTCCCAAATTGCGTTGCCATAGCGACGGGGTCGGTGGACGAAAATGCGACTGGCAGCATTTAATGGCCCATTCCCGAAAACCCCCCTACAGACGCAAAAATCTCGCAGATATCTCTTACACAAGCCGAGTTATAGCCTATTTTGTCCCAAATTTTGTTGCCATGGCAACTAGGGACGGTCCGGGGTAAAATTAAATAACACCATTAGATTGGCCATTCCCGAAAACCATGCACTAGAACCAAAAATTACGATTTTATCTTATACACAGCCAAAGTTATGATTGTTTTAAGAATTGTTTAATTTTTCCCATAGCTCCATTGTAATTTTTCGAATTTTTTAAATAAATACGTTAAATATTAATTTCAAATTTGTTAACCCCCGAAAGCAAATTCTTGCGTGAGGCTGCGTCGTTTAAGCTATCGCACGCAAAAAAAAATCCGCCGAAGGGTCTGACCTGTAGGTGAGTTTTTGAAAAAAGGTATGTGTACAGCTAGAAAAATTTTTGCGCATATTTCACCTATTTGCCGAGAAGCCCCCTTGTGTAGATTTACATGAAATTTTGCACGAGGAGTCATCTAGCCGACGTAATCAACCGTGCCAAATTTCATCTCAATCAGATCAGGGGTTTTAATTCTGTGGGATTCGAATTTCTGGTTTTTCCATAGGAAAGAAAAGTCGCCGTTAACATGGCTTGAACTACCGTTCAGCCTGTAATGGTCGGCTAAAAACTACGGATGGCTATTGCATGACTATGATGATGCTGATGACGATGACGGTGACTATATACATTATTTTGTTTGCTACGGCAAGCTGTCACCAGAATCTATAAATAAAAACCGGGCTATTCTCTGTACGGGCCCGTTGTGTGTATTAGATTCAGTGAGTTTCTCGCTGACATTGTGCGCTTTATAAATTAAATTTACTAAAATTATTAGAGCTGGGAATAATCGATTCCATTATATTCGAATCGACTCACTTAGCTAATGAACTTGAAACGATTTGGCTAGACGAGTGGACTTCAAACTCATTTCGATTCGACCACCCAGTAGTTTCGTTGTCAAAATGATTGTGTGCTATCGGATATTGATAAATTAATTATTCAGACTGAGCGGCACTATTCCAGTCAATTTTTGCGTCCCCGTGAACATCAGATTTACCCTAAGTTTTTCTGGTGTTCCTTTGTTAATCATTGTTAAATTTCTTTACGCATATCTAAAGGGGGCCAAAATTGGCTTAAATTTCAGCGCATTAGCCGTAAAATCTCTGGAGCCAGGGGAGTATTATAATAGCTTCATAAAACTTTCACGCGACGTGCCACTAGGTCGGGGTGATAACACGGGTATAAATTTTGGGGGCGCACCGCCGCCTTAAAATTTTGGACGGCAAAAATGTTCAAAATGTAGTACGTTTAACAACAACTTTCAAATTTGACTGCGAATATCTCCGAAACGGACAGAGATATTGACGATTGGTAAACGACGTTACCGAGCACGATTCTTCCCACGCTGAAAGATAAAATTGGACTAGTGAACTTTGGTCCACTAACACCAGATAATAATCGGCTAATGTTGACTTACCCTAAAGGTGCGTTCTCCCTGCGCCCGTTAACGCCCGTGACGCGCGTTAACGCGCTTAGTGAGAACGCACCTTAAGTCGACAGTGCGCGTTCTGCATATGCTAATGCATTTGAGTGTGGTCCACGTGACTTTGCTACGGGGGAATTTCAAACCCATAAATTTTCCCCAATCTCACGGCGCCGAGTAGACTCACGTTGGGCTTTGCCGCAAATTTCTAGTTTGTTTTGCATTAATGTTTGTTTTATCCAATAAAAATAAAACGATTACTTACATACTTACTTATACCGCGAGGATCACCATTAACGCATTATGCAGCTTCTACAGAACCGATATCATTTAGTTGTTATTAGCAAAATATCCTTGCGCATGTTGCGAATTAAGCGACGTCAAAAAAGCAGCTCATTACGAGCGACCCGAATCACCACCGAATCGAATCGAATAGAATCAGAATCGCCCACCTCTAGCGTATATCCATGCCGCCGGCTACAGTCAGTTGTCTACAGAGAGAGAATGGGCTTGGATTTCAGATTCACAGCAATACGACTGCAGTACTGTACGCTGCGTTTCTACATATATGTTTTATTCGTTTAAAATATGACAATTATTGCTCTGCAGTTTCCCATCCAGTTAATTAATACACATCTTTCACCGTTTTGTCCCACAGCCGCGTCATGGTAGAAAGGGCAGGGGACTCCCTCTTATATTTTAGCTTTTCGAAAAATTTTCTTATTGTCGAAAAAAATATTTTGCAAAAAAACACAAAGTTCAGGGAAAGATTTAAAACTCACAGTACTCATAACGTATAAGAACGTTGTAACATCGAACGCAATGTTACTTGGGAGCCACACGAGTGTCCCTGCCAAATAACATCTCATTCCGTCCAACTATTTTGACCAGATGCACGAGTATGACAGACGGACAGAGGGAGAGACAGACCACGCTCGTTTGTCGCAATAGCCGGACCAGTTGTCTCTAAAGAGAATGAGACGTGGATCTCCGACAATATTACACTTCATGGTGCAGACTTCTATGCCACCTCTTACCAGATCTTTGTAAGTGGGTAAGCAAGTAGGGAAGAAAGTATGCAAGACAACTTGAAAATGTGCAATTCAACTGCAAATTAGTCATACAGCGTTGCGTTTTAGAAATCTAAAAAAATATCAGCCCCTTTCGTTTAACTGCTTCAACAAAGTGGACGAGTATGACAGACGGAAATACGGATAGACAGACTACGATTCAGTAACATATTATGTTGCAATAGTCGGTATATGTCGCAGCCGCATAATATCGGAGAAATAGCAGCGACATCTAAATATTCAACGATGCTCTTCGGACCCGCGCCGACGTTGTCAATATTGTAGAGGATCAACCGCGTGTCGGGGAGTAATCTCTCGACAATTGCGTGACAGTCGGGGGCTACAAAACGGACGAAATAAGAACGTGCAGCCGTGATTAACTTGCACAAGTCAGCTATAAACAGTAATTTACTGAGACGTTTTGGTATCAGTAGTTTCTGGAAGTTAGCGATTACTTTGGTCTTTGTTTATTAGCCGTTTTTTTGCGTCCGTTTCCATAATTCCGTCCGTCTCACCCGCACGCGATCCTAATTCGAAAACAAAAAAAACGTTAAAAACAAAAATTGATATGAACGTTTGCAAAGGTAAAAGTAATTAGTGCCCCAATTTTTAGCTCAAAAGGTAAAAGGTGAGGCGGATGGCCGCAAAATATGATGGTAATGGGCCGACATATTTTCCTTCAATTGTTCCGTGTTAAACAATCTTATCGGCTCAACTCCGCTGAATAACAGAGCATAGACTTGAAGATTCCTGTTCATTCAGTTATAGTCTCGTGAAAAAAACAGGCAGCAAAAAAGGGAAGTTATTTTTTTACATTTTTTATTTGACGACATTCCGCGTAATGTTGCATTAAAACAAACTGACACAGTGGATAAGCTTAGTTAGTAGGCTACCATGAGAACTAAAGTGAAGTACAGCTACATAACAGTCTAGATAAAAAATGTTGTTTTATAAAAAAAACCTTCAAAGGCAAAGAAAAAAATTGTACCAGAATTTTTGATGGGTGCAATAAACATTTTAGAAACGGAGGGCAACCGAAAGCAACAGAGCCAATCGGTGCCCAAATCGTCGCAGAGCCCATGTGGTCCGGGGAGCATCTCATTAGATCAACACGACTCTATCATATCACGACGCTGTGAAAGGGGAACGAGGAGAAAGTGTGGAGAAAAGGACAGAAAAAGGGAGCGACTGGGGAATGGAGGGGGCGTCACGAGGTACGAATGATGTGAATTTATTCTTCATCTGTCCTTCCGTCCGTCTGTCCGTCTGTCGTCGCACCGTGCATACAGTAGGCCGGTCGTCATAATTCCTGTATGAGTCGACAGACGGCGCTGTGACTGACCGCACAATGCTGCAGTGTATATTTATAAACCCATCCCGTATTGCAAACACACAAGCAGCATCCTGATTTCGCTTTCTGCAAGCGCACACACAGTTGACAGATGTGGCTTGAGAGCAGATTGTTTGATGACGCGAAAGCTGCGTTTTGGATGCACCTAACAAGTTAGGTGTACCATAGATAAATATATTATAAATATGCTAATGATAATAATGCTTTTAATTGTTTTAATACTTTTAGCTACTAGTTTTAATTTCTGCTGACGGTGCGGCAGATGAAAAATTCAAAAGAGTTTTGTTTTGCTGTATTGAGGCAATATACTAGTAAATTTGTTTTTCGTGCTCCAGCATAAGTATCTAATTATAGTATTTATAATATACTTACCTATGAACAATGCCTAACATGTTAGGCATCAAAAACGCAGCTTAAAGCTGCGTTTTGTATGGCATAACAACCATGAACAAGTTTATTGCGCCACGCATAATTAGATACTCTATGCCGAAACACGAAAAACAATTGCATCAATACAACAAAACAAAACTCTTTCGAATTTTTCGTCTGCCGTGCCGTCAACAGAAATAAAAACTATTAGCTAAAGGTATTAAAACTATTAAAATATTATTATCATTAGCATATTTATAATATATTTATCCGTGGCGCACTAAACTTGTTCATGGTTGTTAGGCCATCCAAAAC
>Ga0209367_1002900_pt1 | contig 22984 bp, 9 predicted proteins | sample WorMetLIZISLAND2_FD_187412 | JGI IMG/M metagenome (GOLD analysis project Ga0209367, IMG submission 187412) | Marine gutless worms symbiont microbial communities from Max Planck institute for Marine Microbiology, Germany - Olavius geniculatus... ... | reverse complement strand
AATTAGGCAAAATATTATTAGGTAAAATGGGAGGACATCGGATCTAAATAGCCGTAGTATTTGTGGGGCGGATTTGCAGTAGGTCTAAGGTACTCACCGGGTACTCACCGGGTGCAGCTGCACCCGTTGCAGACACACGTAACATCAGAACTCCATGCAGATGACTGTTGCGAATCGTACAGCTGATAGGACTTGCAGACTTGCTATAAGTCTTTGAAGAAGTCCATCTGATGACTACGTCTCTTCTCCAAGCGGCTCTTAAATGAATTTACCGAAGGAACGTCCAGGTGATAAACCTAATCCTATTATGCTAACCCTGACACTAACCCCAACTTTTACCCACATGTGTTGTTTAATGCATGATATGGATAGCGTAGTTGTAGCACAACTACAGTAAAATAACAGTCGCACACCTATACAGTTTAAGTCATAGCCTTTTCCCCCTTTTAGGTAGCTTAGTCTGCAACTCTGCAGCGTAGTTTGATAACGATATAATAACTCTGATGATATTGTTTGCAGAGATACTGCAGTTATAATGTTCGTCTGATATCAGCAAGAAATGGTTGACTGGGTACATTGCAACTCATGCTTTGCTGAAGCATCTGAAGTCAAAAAACAGTTCTTTTTAGCATCCTGCGGTCATATATTTTGCAGTGGCTGTCTTCCAGGTGGTAAGAGCCATGTGTGATTGTACAAATAGTTGTATTATGGTGTGATTTTTGCTACGTTGTGATAGTTTAACTATTTGCATTAGATATATTGTAATTTAAATCTCAATGTGAGTACTGCATTTTAGCAATAGTGCCTACACAGTAAGCTGCAAATAGGCTTAGTACAGTAACCTATTTGCTTCTGTTGGTATTCTGCTGTACAGAAACAGTCTAATAAATGTTACGAGTAGACAATGAATTCAAATAGCCTAGTTGTTGTCTAGTTAGACCCCTCAGCCGCCGACTCGCGCTGCCGACGCTAGCCGGAATCGTTTGGCGCCGCCGTCAATCGAAAAACAGATGGCGCGCCGCCAAGTTAGCCGAAATTATGGGGCGCCACCGCCGCCGAAATTTTTACAGCGCGCCGCGGCTTGCAGTGATTATAGGCCTAGTCGTCAAGTTAACAATGATAACAGCAGTTATAGTGGTGTGTTACAGGGGACATAGGATCATTATTCTGCACTTAGTATAGTCACTGCATGTAGGCCTTCGTTACTTGACGCTCTTTGCATCTAGTGTGTCTGTTTAAAGTAGGCTATGATTTTTAATGCAGGCCTTATTTTGAATGGTAAGCGCATGAGCCTAGTGCCGAGTAAACTAAACTACTGCGCTTTTATCTACGACAACGACGCGGCCAACCATGATGTGTTATAATTGAGGCAAATATCTTTTTGTGAGATGGTTGTTACTATAATTATGGTTTCGAATAGATGCTCTGAAGCTACTGTTTGTTTATTGGAAAACCTTACATTGCTCTGTTTAATCCTAAAACTTTGCATCAGTGGGCTATCATCAAGCGATCGGCCATGTATAGTGGCTTGTAGCATTTTGGTTTCATCAGTGTAGACTGTTAGTGTTGTGCATCATTTAATGCCTTATCAGTCGAAACTCGCATGTAGTCCTACCTTTTAAATCGTCGTCATGCTGTAGAATGTGAATTTTTAAAACTAGCTGTTTTGTGTGGACAATGAGGTTGTTTATGAAACTGCATGATTGTGACGAGATAAAATCGCTTTAAGCCTCCAAAGCCTGCAAACGTAAATGTTGCTTAAGCCTAGTTTTGTATAGGCCTGGCCTAAGATGCGTTCTGAGTATTTTAGAAAAGCTGTATTTTTAGAGTAAAAGGCAAAATTTGTCTGAGTTGTGATTGCCCAGATAATCTCAGTAGTCAGGTTTACACGCTATGTTGAAACGTGTTTTTGATAGACTAATGTCATGACATGTGTTGCAACACATCTTTACGTCAGCTAGACTTAATACAGATCAGATGAAACTTATGATTACAAATGTAAAAAAAAACTTTCTTTTACGTTTTTTTATTATTGGCACGTTATTGACATTTTTAACGTTTTTTTATTTTCTCAAAACTTTTTTATTGTCTAAAAACGTGCATTGATAATCTCATCAAGAATTTTGAAAAGCGTGCACTTTTGAAACTACAGAAACGAATTAATATTATAGTGATTGTAATTTAATTAGTTAGTATAGTGCTATGGTTTTATGATCATTTGGTTGAATTGAAATTAAATAAAGTTCTCTCTGTTGTCTACATTATAGTTTTAGATATAATGCACCTACAGCATTAGGCATTCAGCAGGAGGTTGAACAAACTATGCCAACGTTTTTTATCCAACACTCTAAACGTTTTTTATTCCTGCCACGTTTTAACGTGTTTTTAATTTTTTAAAACGTTTTTTACATTTAGGTCTATGCTTTTGATAGCATCTTGTCCAGTCACTGGCGTGGTAGGCACTACTTCAAGTACAAGTCTGTTATTAACAAAGCATCGTCAGAGTACAAATAAAATGTTCAAACTTTTGCTGCGCATGTACTAAAATCTGTAAAATAAAATTTACACAACACAAAGTCAAATACTCCGGCCGTTAACAAAAATAATCCTCCATAAGTACTGTTGCAGTGTGAGCACTTTTCATCTGTGGTCGTGCTATCAAGCGTCAATATTAAAAGTAGGCCTACTACAACACTTAGTTAGCGTTTACTTGTGTGCTGACTGAGTGGCGCCGACTCGAGCCGTTTTCGGCTGGCTGCAATAAAATCCGGCTGGCGATGGCGTCGTGCCGACTCGAGCCGCGCCGTCGCCGTAAAATGTTGGCGCCGCCGCCAGCCAAATTTTTGACGGCGCGCTGACTCAAGCCGGCTCGCCAGCCGGATTTTATTGCAGTCAGCCGAAAACGGTTCGGCGGCGCGGCTGAGAGGTCTATGTCTAGTTGTGTATTGTTGCTTGTGATAGTGTAGACTATATGAAATTTGTATCTGTATATGAAGTGTATATGAAATGTATATTATACTTCTGTGATTGACATGGACTTTATGAAAGTATTTTTGTCAAGACTGTTTAATTGTTCCTTGGTGGTGGTGTTCGCTGTGTACTGATTTTAGAAAACAACAATGTATGCAGAGTTTGCAAGAGCAAATCTATTTCATCTATTTCACTGTCATCCAAGGTTAAGCTGATATGGGCACTGTGCAGTTTAAAACATATTGCATATGTTTATATGATGCTTCTCTATCGAGTATGTATAATAAAGGTTCACTGCGTAAGCTGTCATCGTGTTACAATAAGTGTGTAAAACTGTTTTTTGGGTCTAAGCGTATTGACAGTCTTACAGGAGTATTGGTGGAAACAGGCATGTCGAGTTTTGATACCTTAATGCATAGTAGTCACATAAGTTTTTCAAAATGTTGGAACACCTGCAGTTTACATAATAATATAGTTAGTCATCTGGCTGCTCTTAACTGTTTTTGATGTTTGCAGTTGCAACTGCTAATAGTACTGTTTTTATTGAGTTTTACCTGTATTTGCATGATTTGTGTGTTTCTTGTGTGTGTTTTGCTGTATGTTTTATGTGTTTTATGTGTATATGGGCCAAGTGCCTGAAATAAAACTGATGATGATAAACATAGTTAATGCATAGTATTTGATTGCAGAAATAAGGATATTACGTCTGATATAAAGATCACTGAGATAGCAATGTTCTTTGTCCAGGTTGAAAAATGACTTTTTGAAGTACAAATCCTGTGCTTTGTTTCATTCAGATGCCACCACATGTAGAGATATTTTTTTCGGATCCTGCTGATACTATGAAGAAGCAGTACCGTCAGCTGATCCAGGTACTGCCGAAGGTGAAAATACCAAGATAATGTCAGTGCACAGATCAAGCTATTGCAAGAGTTCACCCTTTGTTTGCCAGATAACTGTTAATAAATTGCTGCAGTGGTTGTGTCTATAAGCCACTTGGCTACACCGACCATTGTCACTTAGCCCAAAAGCAGATTGCCTACTCGTTTTATCATGTCTCGGATGATCTAAAGCTGAGTTCACTTGAGTAATAAAATGCGTGTGCACGCCGCATGGTCCATGGCGTCCGCCTAGAGCTGCAGTTTGCTGTGCAATCCTGATCCTGGGTCCTGCACCTTTGATTTTTTGAACTTAACATCGACACACTGGTTAGCCTACTCATGCCATGATAAACGTTCACCCCAATTTCAGTTTTTATATGCTTTTTTGTTTTGTTTTTGAGTCAGCAGCCCATAAACGATGGACAGTAAAAGACGGACAAGCAAGACCCATATTAAGATGGCTATTAAGATGGCTGCGTAAAAATTAAGGCCAGAAAAATATTAACACAGTGACAAAAATGATCACTAGCACGCACGTTGCCTTTCCGCTGGCACCCCTAGATAGGACTAGGTGACAGGCCTTTTGTCGTTTGATGACCTCTACCTGCAACGCAAACCAGGTATATGCGTTAAGACTGTGATTAACGCACGTTTAACATAATTCTGCTGTGTGATTAGTTAACCGTTTACAACTCTAATCATTCTGTGCTCATAGTACCTGGGTCAACTAAATTTGAAATGCATTGTTTGCAGCCTTGGCATTTTTTGACAACTTTTGATGTTTATTCGTGATGTGTAAAATATGCACATTTCATACATGGGTACCTCGTTGTCAAGCATGCCTCATAGTTTACAGTTTTGTGAATGAATGCTATTGTGTAAAGTTAAATGTGACACTCACTCTGTTATGTTGGTATATTGTGACTGTTTTCAAATAACCTTTAATTTATTGTTTAGGCAATGGAATTTCAGAAGAGTCACGGAAAGAGACTGCAAGCTCACAATAAAAATATGGTACTATTTTCTTAACAGAAATCACGTATGGCTGTACAGTGTAATTGTTGTGTAATAATAACATGTTGATGAAGTGTTCAGTGTGTACAAACCGATGTTATGATGGTTTGCAAGTAGTGACAACCATGATACAGACTTATCTGACTAATTAGATAATGCAATAATTAATGCTGGCACTGCATGCTGATGTAGTTGTTGTTCCACTGTTCCACTGTATACACTGTAGAATACTGTCTACAGCGTAAACTTACACATATTGCTGTCGTTTTACATGCTGGCAACAACTGCTCTGTTTGCCATCTCTTGAATCACTGCATAAATTCAAATTAATTATCGTTATTAAAGAACAACTATTTTAAATTAGATATGTTCTTAACCAAACTCGTGAAAATTACTGATAATTATGCATGAGCACAATTATGGCAACCAGTTGCAGATGACGTCTGTGCTAGTAACAAATATGAACTCAAGAAACAGCAGTCTTCATCTACTGATTTGGTTACAATTGCTGTTTCTTACTCTTAATGATTTTAGTTTGTCATTAGATGTCACTGGAAAACAAAAGACAAGTTGATGAACTGAGAATAGAAACTCACAATAAAGATGTAGTACTGTTTTGAGATGGACTAATTTTCTCATAATCTGTGACAAATTGTTCAGTGTGGTGACATTTTTACAGTGAACAGAATTGGTTCCGAAGAAGCCAGAAGCAGTTGATGATATGTCAGTTGTCAAATGTCAGTAAATAAAAACGTGTAGTTGATGAATGCATATAGCTTATTAGTTAGGCCTACCATTTCAATGGGTTAGTTTATCGCAAGACATCTGTGCAAGTTCTCTGTTGACTGTTGCAGTTGTCGAAAGCTAGTGCCCAGACTCATGCTGCAGTTGAACGTATAAAGCAGCTCGAGAAGTGAGTGTGATAACTGTCATTGTAAAAGGTTTTTGCTACGATAATGGGTATGACTTAGTATTCTAGCAATGATGAAAAATACATGCAGAAACTGTGCATGTCCTAAGGCAAAGGCCAATAGGGTGGACTACGGATATGCAACTAGTGCATCGCACAGTGTTCCTGTTTATGCCCTAGTCATCGCCACCAATACTTACTCTTCCTGCCCCTTGAGGGATGGACAGGCTGAGTTAACCAAGGTGGCTGTTCACATACTGAGATGGTTTACCCATCTGCTGAAGGTCGCGCATCTAAGTACTTCATTTGTCAAACACTATACTTGAACCACACCAAGCTATTCATGGACAGTGCTAGAAATTTATTCACTGTGTCAGTTTTTGCATTCTATCTTTGCACTGATTGTTTATAGTTGTTTAATGAACATTGGCTGGTTTCGTAACGACGATCACTGCCACTCTGTAAGTGTTGTATTAACAGACTTTGCTGATGTCATTGTGGTGTGTGTTTTGTCTGTTTAGAGAATATAGCACTTTGCAAGCTGAGAAGGAGCAGTATACGAAGCGCTATGAAAAGTTAGCAGTTTACTCTCCAGATTATCTGTTACAGATCATTTTGTGACCTTACATTGTTTACCTATTTTAGATGACAAACTTACCAAACTTGAATACTGTAAACAGTAGGCTTGCTGAAGACTCACGATTGCATATGCAATGGCAGCAGATGTTACAAAATATTGTGTTCAGTAACTCCAATTTTTGTTGTAATTCCATAGCTTTATTTGATTCAGTAGAAATGTAACAGAGCAAATGTGTGAAATGGTTTGCAAAGTAATCACTGTTTCTTCACGCTTTCCAATTAACAGTTAAATCAATTAAAATTTAAATGTTTTGCATTGAATACCAAAGTTTGTTGGTAAAAAAACTTGAATGCAATAGATGCTGTTTACAATGTGACTGCTGCACAGATTGTATTACGCCAAGTTTGCTTGAATTAAAACAAAATTAAAAAAAAATCAGTTAAACTTTGAATTTATCTGTCATTATTGACATTGTAATATTCTGCGTTGATGATGTTGTATGAAAATTTTCTTGATGTTAACCAGGGAAAATAAAGTTTTGCGAGCTGAAAATCAGTACTTGAAAGACGTCATAAGTAGTGTGGTACGTTAAGTTATTTTCTTCATATAAACATGTGTACTACTTTTGTTGGTGTTTGCTATGTTAAAATTAACTGTGTGATTTTTTGCTTATCACATCGCTACAAATAGCTTAGCGTGGGTTAGTACGGGATACATTATAAAATAACTCATTCGTGCAACATGTTCGTTTATATGTAGTCTGTACAGTGTACACTCCTCTACAGTTACCCAATTGCCTCTCTATGTGACAATGCTAATTTTTTTAAATTTAATTTTTTAAAGTTTGAAATAGCCACAACCCACGATAATGTCATTTCCAGTGACTGTGCAGAATGTGGTGTAATATGTTGTAGGGAAGCGGTGACAGAAGGTAAGTTGCTGTTTTAGTTCTACTGTATAGTAGACATCAGTAAAGAAATTAGCTGATATGTTTCATGTTTGCCTGTACTAACGATGGACCCAACGTATTGTCAGTGATGTTAACAAGAACTTGAGTGGCAAGAACTAGAACCAGGACTTATATTATGCAGTTATCCTAATAAACTGGAATACAGGTGTGTCTGTTCATCTGTCAGTCCAGTACAGACTACTACCTGAAGAACAGAAGCATAGAAAAAAACAACATTAATGTAAGCATTCTTAGGACAGGTGTAACTGGTGTACTGTACCAATTTTTCAGCTCAGAACGTTCAGGGTCAGGGTTAGAGTTGCTCACTGCAGTGCATTGCATAGGTAGATGGACTTTCGAAGATAATGTCTGAAACATTGGGCATCTTTGCTTGTTTTGCATTGTGCTGGTTGTTCACACACGTGCAAATTGGTCATTGTTTTGAGGCGTTCTGAAGGTGTGGAATGTTTCAGTCTTGTACTGTTCTCTGACTGATGACTGTTACTGGATGCAGAATGCCAGCACAGCGCACTGGAGCAAGGAGCGACGGCCCCTCACCGAATTCTTCCGGATGTAACTGGCATTTATTTTTTACTGCGTACAAATCTGCTGCATGTTAGAAAGTACATTACTGGCATCAGTAATAATTGATATTAGAGAGGATTCAGAAAAAGGTCTTTTGTAAGCTTCAGAATGAGGATAATCAAATTCAGCATATGCATTATGGCACCAAGTCATCTGTGCCATAGAAGGCTAAAAAGGATTGGTGACGTAATATGGTGAATAGGCAAATGGTGTAAAGACAATTTGACAAACTTGTTTTTGGACAGTGTGCTTTTAGCAACAGACAGATATTTTGATGATTAGTATTAAAAACAATACGTCATTGCTTCTGCTGCTTTATCACTATTTCTTGCTCGGTTGGAATCGATTTTATGGACATTCTGTTTGAGACTTCATCCAATCACTCCATGCAAAACTGCATGCAGTATGGATTATGTAGTCTGTAGTTTATCAGTCACTGATGTTTTTCAGTACTCTGTACAGATCTCGAGTTTGTACAGTCTTGTACGTCGTCAGTGTCTGATAATTTAGTAATCAATGAACGACACACTGAATCTATAAATTTTGCTGTTTTTAGCATCGCCTGCTGCAAAAAGATCTGGATACAGCCAGAGGTTGGTGATTATTGAGTTGATAATTTTATTTCTCTATAGTCTATACTGCTTTTCCTCCTTTGTGAGATATGTGCTCTGGGCTAATGTTATTTGCTTTTAGCTTCATATATAGAAAATAGAGCATAACATTATTGTACATGCATGTATTTATTTATTTGATGCATAAACTCTGCTACAAGAAGTAACGTTACAGCTGGGCAACAAAGCATGAACACCAACAGTTACTCAGCATTGAGAACAGACAGACACCAAAAAAATTGACATGAAATGAATGATAGAATTAGTAACATCGCAAATGCATAGGGAGATCAATGCCTAAAAACTGTAAGCTAGCAACTGTTTAAAACTAGGCCTATAGCCAATAGCCATTGTAGTTTGTGAGATGATTTAGCAAATTAAATTGCCTGTATGCTGACATTGTAAGTACCGGGGGTAGCTAAAAGTAAATGATGTGCTTTTGATTGTTTGCAGCCCGTTTCAAGAATTACAGCCGCAGTCTAGGGTGAGATTCTTATATTTCTTATGCAAGTTGTTTTCTGTAGAACTACACAAGATTGTGTCTGACATGTTTCCTAGTAACATTGTGGTCTAGGCTAGATATTATGATTCAATTTTCTAAATTTCTCTTTTGAAATTTCTACACTTTATTGGGAATGAAGGTGATTATTCTGCATTGAGTAAAAACTAGAGATACATCGATAAGCGTTGATTTTGCCAATTATTGTACAAAGTTACAAAACGCACCACTACTTGACTTCATAAAATGACCAGGATTTTGGTTTTTATCCCACCATGAAATTGCTGCTCACTCGCTGCTATTGCGAAAGATGTTTTACAATGATCAATATTACTGTGTCACTATGCTATTTACGAACTGTACTTTTGGGTGTTGCACTTTGCAGCATTACCTGCAGTAAACACTAAAACTATACAGTTGATTTAATTATCGACTGTTATAGTTGATGGATTTTTAGTCTAAGTTACTGTAATTTTTGTTCTGTGATGCTTTTAACATTGTTTATGATGAGCCCGCCATCACTTCTAATCATATGTTTCTGTGTTATTTTGTACGAACTACAGCATGAACTCGGTAATGCTCTCATGGTTTTTTATCATGTAATGGAGCACTGACATATATATGGTATGATATGATACTGAGAGGGCAGCCGCCTGACTGATTGGCATGTTGTTCGTAGACTGTTGGTGGCAACAGTTGTTACGGAGACATTGGCACTGTTCTGGTGGTTGGTGGACCTCAAAGAATGCAACATAAGATGCCCCCAAGTGGGGTGCTGCACATGGCGAATAGGCTCAGTGTTCTGACGCCACCAAGTAATGCTCGCATGGGTACGTTACACATTATTGCTGATGACTGTGTGCCAGCTATACCAGCTCGTACGTGGTAGGCCTACCAACAATTGATAAATCAAATTGATAAAAGGTTAAAGAGTGAAATGGCGTGTATAGTTTTTTTTATTGTAAACCCACCTCGAAGCTACTTGAGCGTTACCTGTCATATTCTGTATTTCACAGGGTGACCTGTCACCTGATACAGGTGAAGGTGCCCTGCCTTAACCGAAGCCAAGCAGATCAGTACTCAGTTTACCTACCACAGAAGGATAGAAGGCTGAGTGACCTTGGCAGTCCTGGTTGTTTGTTTCTCTCAAGTTTGGTATAATTATTGACTATTTTTGTTACGTTTTTGTTGTAGAATATAACTAACCCTTTTGTTTCTTGAATTTCTGTTTTATCTTGTATTATTTTTTTCTTATGAATTTAACTGTGAGCCTTATGTGTCATCCTGTGTATAATACTAACAGTGCTAAAAGAACAATGAATAATTCAGTTGCAGTTTCCTGAACAAATAAATTGATTCGTGTATTGATTTGTAATATTACTGTCAGGCTTATGATCTGTCATTGTAGGAATCATACCTCCACCCTACCACTCAACTCCAGTGTAAGTTTGTTGCATATAGTATCATTGTTTTACTGACGTGCCTTCACTCAAAAAGAGGCCCGGAGTCGTCTTTTCAGCTAGTCTTTGAACTGCAGACATTCGTCATGAATGGAAAAGAGGTCTCCTGGACTGCATCCGAGTAAAAGGACAGTAGTTTGAACACTTATTCTAACAGTTGGTTAACGCTATGATGTTTAGTGACTTAAAATTTCATGACTGATGTCGTTTTGTTGGAGTATTACTGTGCAGTTGCCTTTACTGTGGGTGACATAGCAATTTCGGAAAAACTTTAGTTGGTACTGGTACTCAGTTTTTAACATTTCTCAACAAGAAATTTGAGCTACTGCTCACGAGATGCACGAAAGCCTATAGCAGTTCCTGTTCGCAAACTGTCAGTTTATCTCCAGCCATTTCCTTGCAGTTCATTCTTAGAGTGTGTGCTGCAACCAAAGATCGCAAAAATCAATAAAACCCCCCCGTATTTTGGAAGCTCAGGATCTTTCAAAGTCATCAATGTTGATACGACTGAAAGCTCGTCACTAGTGCTTGTTGTGATAGGCAGCATGCCCATGCTTATCCACAACCGTTTTCACGAAATACTGGCCAACAACGGTAAAATAATGACTTTTACGGGGGTACCACTCTTTGATGCCCTTGTGTGCAGGTTTCCTTGAACGTAGAAAATTGAGACTTGGACCGTCGAAATCTACGTTCCATGCTGAAAATTTTGTGTGCAGCTTCCAGGTCTGTCTCAGTTGATTTTGGTGCAATTCGCTCTTGAAATGTGACTCACAGCCGAAAATCGCCAAAAAATCCATAAAAACCCATATTTCGGCGTTCAAGGTCATCCAAGGTCACTGAATTCAGTGGCAATTGAGAGCCAGTGTACGACTTCCTATAATTAGTGATTAATAGCAACCTAGGCCCTATGTCCCACCGTTATTGAGATACAGCGACTTATTGGCTAAAATTCACAAATTTTTCCCACCCCCCTCTCATTTAGTGCCCTTGTTCAAAATCCCGAGAACTAGAACTGCTAAGTTTTTGTTGGAATGTTCAGTTTGATAAAGCAGCCAGTAGCTGGTTAGTATTGCAGGTGTCATCGTGCATCACTAATGGCTGTGCTGTGTTGCGTGCTTTGTCAGCACGGAGCCATCAGCTGCCATGGCGCACGGTTCATCTCCACGCACCAATAACTTGTACGTATCGGCTAACGCCACTGTTTGCATAGAAACAACAGCTAAGACTGCAGAACTCTGCTTTTGGCGTGAACGTTCTCCGTGGCTGGAGTAACCGATGTGCCAATTTTCAGCTATAAAAGTCTAAGGTCACATTTAAGAGTTGTCCAGTTGTGGTATCACTCACTTCGTCAGCCACATCTTGATCTATCTCCTCCTGACTCACCACACTACCATGATCATCTTACTTCGTCAGCGTCACCATCACCACTCTTGTCATCCATCACCCCGTCATTCTTTCATTCCAGTCTCAAAACTTTTCTTTTTCTCAAATCCTATCCTCCATAGACATCTGGCACCCCCTCGGACTGACTCCATGGCTATTCGGACCCGCTCATGGTTTTTATCTTTACTTTTTTCAGTTTTTTCCAGTTTTTTCTGAGTTTTAGTTTTCATTATTATTCTTCATTTTTTTACCTTTTCAGTTTTTTCTTATCTTAGTTGTCTTTACTTCAGTGATTTTTCGAATTTTGTTAGTTTTATATTTGACACTATGTTTGTTCTCAATATCTCTCATTTCGTCATCATTCTTTCATTCCAATCTCAAAACTTTTCTTTTTCTCAAATCCTATCCTCCATAGACATCTGGCTATTAGGACCCACTCACGGTTTTTATGTTTACTGTTACTGTTTTCAGTTTTTTTTCTGATTTTTAGTCTTTATTATTATTCTTTATCTCTTACCTTTTTCAGTTTTTCTCTCTTATTTTTGTTTTCTTTACTTCAGTCTTTTTTTTCGAATTTTGGCAGTTTTACATTTAACAGTATATCTATTCTCAGTATCTCTCATTTCATTTTCTTTTAAACATTTCAGTTTTTTTTAGTTTATGTGCTAGATTAAACTGACAGTTTGTCTGTCAGTTTTTGAGTGCAAATTTATGATTGTATTGTATTGTATCATGTGGATGGCTGCAGAATATGTCAGCACAGGGCACGTGTTTTTTTCTAATTTTAACTAAGACTGACTAGAGCTGGTAACAATCAAAAATTTTTAGTAGTTAACTCAACTGTATAAGAATTAAAGATGACTGAGTCGTTCGTTTGGATTAAAACTAACAGTACTTACTGTGCAAAAAAATGCATGGATGTGTCAACTTTTTGTTATTTAGTTAACAGCTGTCAGAAATGCACTGAGACAACAGTAGGTCTGTTATTATTAGTATGGCCTATAGATGTTTTATTTTTATAAAATCACGTTATCCAGAGAAGGTCACCCATAGCTGATCAAAATTCTTGTAATTGTGTCTACTTCATCTCGGTTGCACAAGATGTCACAAACGTGTTATTCTGTTGCGTATGATGCATATCTATGTTAGTGTTGGTTGCTGTTGGCTGCAGCATAACGGTTCCACAGACGCCGGTGCCCGGCCTTAGCTCCTCACAGATGTCACACCTACCAGTTCTGCCCACCAAGTATGCAGGTCAGTCTAACTCATCAACTCCTCAACACATTTCTTAGTACAGCTAACACCAGACTGCCTACTTAGTCGGTAGAGTTGTTGGGCCGCGTGAGCAATCAAAGCTAATCTGAATCAGTGCCGGGCTGGTTAGTATTTGGATGCGTGACCATCTGCAGACAGGCAAACCATCTCGGTATACAACCAGCCACCTGGATCAACTCAGCCTGGCCATCCCTGCATAGGTAGGTGCAATGAGTACCGGCGAAAGCTGAGACATGAAGAGGCACACTGTGTGATGCACTAGCCCCATATCTGTTGTCTTGCAGCGTAAGCTAGTGTCCGGCTAAAGAAATGAAGATCAGCAATGCCAAGTGGGCTTCATGGCTTGGGAAGGACTTCGAGTTTACGTTTTTATTAGCTGCAGAACGGGCTGTTGGCCAGTTGTCTGTTGTTCTCTCACGTCTATGCAATTATTAAGAAAATGAAACTGTTAACACTTTACATGTATGGTTAAATGGTTACCGAATTGTAAACAGCATATGATCTGTCTGAAGCACCTATTCACAATAACCTGTTATGATGACTACAAGATCATTCAAGATCAATTTTGTGAGATTACAAAATGGGATTTTTGTTTTAGTACTACTGTGCCAAGGCAAACGGTTACTCTTATATGACTCACACCTTGTGCCATCAAATTTACTATCAGTGGTAACCTTGAACCGTTATTTTTTCAAGGTTAAAGGGCAGTATCAAACACTAATATTGTATGTACCTAACTCTGTATCTGTTCCAGGATTAGAAGTTGTGGTGAAACCGGCTTTATTTTGACATGTTTTTGCAGGTATCACAGTACCAGATTACCACGTGCGACGGGTAAGTTTCACCATTTGATCACTGCTGCTACTTTGTACTCTTTGTAATCTCCAAATATGTCGTTCATTATAGCGCTTATAGCAGTTAAAACAATCGTTTGTGGTAGATTATTTTTAGTCTTTAGAATATAGTTTTATTATGGTCACTGCCCATGCCTGGCCTGCATAGGTAAGCAAAGGTATTTAGGAGGCTTGCTTCTATCACATTTGGCGTGCAGTATTAGGAAATTTTGTCCAAAAATTGTAAGCTTACTTCCGAAATACATTGCTATCTTTCTACACCATCTTTGAACCACTTTAGGCCTAATTTTAGTCAGTGCTGCAAATTGAATCAATTTTAGCAACAGTAGAAATCCTAAGCAAGTCTGCTGTAGTGTAATGTTACAATGTGTTTGAATAGGTGAACAATGCATATCCAAGGTCATAGCCAGCATGCCTTCTGTAAGTGCTTCCTTATATACTCATATTCATGTTCAAACTGTGCAGAATTTTGCTACCAAGCATAGTCATTAAATCTACATGCTGGCCACATTTACCATTAGACATCAAGTTACGTTTGCAGACATAGGTTACACTTGAAAATTGCTCGTAGTGTCTTACTTGACATCTTACACTAGTTATGAATTAACGTCTTTGTACATGAAGATGTGTGAATCAGTTCTTTTGAGGGACTGAAAATGTGTTTCATTTTTTAGCATTTTTCTTCTCAATCAGTTGATAAGCTGGTTAAGTTCTGTGAGAGGGCAGGACAATATTGTCTGGACGTCTTTGAGAATCTTGTTTCCTAATTCTTATTAACTAGCTATCCGTATTCTGCAGTCTTCTGCAAGTGGTCAGCCACATGCTGCAATTATACTGCCATCTGTTGTTATGTTCGCTGCTACATGTACTTTGCTTTTGCTTCCTGTCTTAACTGTACCACTAGCCACACAGTCACTTCAGCATTCGTGTTACAGTTTGGCATGTCACTTAGTGCTCATAATGCAGTGGCACTTACATCAGGTTCAGATTTGTGTGGTAGTAGTGTAGCTAAACTGATGTCTCCACATGGCACACGTGCTACAGTAGTATTTGAAGAGACATTTCACAGCATTGTGTGCACTGTGTGCATGTGTTGCAGATGTTGTAGCTAAAAGTTCGTTCTCTGCATTTCATGCCGGGCTGCTGACACACAAACACTGTATAGGCCTAATGTTGTGAAGGTTAACTAACTGACTGTATAGCTCGTTGCTAAAGTACTTGTTTTTAGTAGTTGCTTGTGTTAATGTTTGTCTCCAGTAATTGTTCCAGGGAGCATATTTAGAAATGTGAAAAGGAGACCCGCCTGGCCCAGGTGAAAAGTAGCCCTGTATCAAAAATATTTTTGCATTAGGCTTTGCCTAATCCTTTCTTCTCATGGTTTTCTTGTCATGATTTTTTTTGCTTTCAGGGCGCATATGTAACTTCCCTCCACTAAATATGTCCCTGATCAGATATTGGTTATGACATTTCTGGCGGCTGGTTGATTATTCGTTGCACAGTTGCTGGTTGTTGTTGATAAGAGCAGTATGCGGTACATAATGTCTGCTTTCATATAGTGGTTGTCAATATGTGGTCATCCCAATAGGTCTTCATTGCCCGTTAGCCCCTCTGTCCACTTTGTAGATGCTTTTAACTCAAAACTGAAAAGGCACAGAGAAAGCAGAATTGGCACAAACGTTCCCCATTTACCCAAACAGGAGTACCGGTAATTAATTAACTGGTGTACCAATTTTCACTTCAAAAGATCTATGGTGAGGGGACTGTCACATAGTAATGCTGGCAATGACTCAACATAATTTTCTTGTTCATATTTAACTTGCTGGTGTGTTGTAATTAAGGTTTAGATTTGACTATATATTCCTGTTTTCGGCAGCATATTTATGATGTTGTAGATCATCAGATGTAACTATGACAGAATATGTTGTGTATGAATATGAACAGAAATAGCAGAAGCAATGGATTTAGGAACTGCTCCCCTCTTGCTTGCGCCACAACTGGTTGTAGCTAAGCAGATGCTGAGGGAACGCTTGTGGTTTCGAAAACCACTGAACATAAGAAAAATCTTCAGTATAGCATGCAGCTTTACAAAATTTCAAGTTGTCCTAAGAACATTCAAAGTTGTTTTGCTAGTGCTACGGTATAAGCTAAGCCTCTAGTTCTTGCTTTAAAATGCATTCTTTGTACATTTTTAGCTACTCATCATCAATGACAATTTATTAATTAAGGAGGATTACTTCATAGCGTATCACAGATGCCACATGGAACTGAATGGTCAAAGCAGGCTGTGATATGATATCTTGATTTGACATTTCACAGCCGCAGTAACCAGCCAGATGCCACCATTTCCACAATACATAGCATTGAAAAGCAGTCATTGTCCAGAGCTCTGATGTTCGTACTGCAACTACTACGATCCAAGCAGACTGTGATACGCATATCACCGTCAAACGTACAACAGCCACTTGGAACCCAGAAGAAGCAGTATATGCTGGATAGCATCTCTCTATGTGGTGCCAGTATACAAAATTCCGTAGCATTTTGTAATCTTCCACGCAATACTACAATAGAAGTAGCAGGACATTTATACAAATGCTGCTAGTTTGAAAAGCTGCTAACAAAATGCCACAGAGCACATTCAAAGTAGACAACAATAAAATGCAACTTGCAAAAAATCATACTACATATTTGCTTGTCATAAATTATACATACATTTGGAACACACACTGCTGTAGAGGCATATATGCTTTTTTAGTTCTCAAATCAAAGGCCATGTCTTGGCTTAGTTTTGACTTGACGCTGCCTTAAGTCTTGGTCTCAAAAGCTGCTCATGGTCTCAGTGTGACTCCTGAGAGCTCAGTCTTGACCTGGACTCCAAGCATTTCAGACCAACATCTAGAGTTGTTTACGTTCGTTGATATAAAATTATAATTGAGAAAATTTCATTGGACAGTGTAAAGATAGAAAATACGAAAAAAGTCAATACACATGGCGTTTCATAAAAAATGGACCCCTTTTTCTTTCTTTCATAATTCACCGAAATGACGATCAATTTACATGAAATTTTTACCAGTTGTAGCTAAAGAAATACTAATTCAAAATATTTTAACAAAATATGGCTGAAAAAGGATCATTTTTAATGAAACACTTAATAATTAATCATAGAAATCATTTAATTATTTATATGCTGTATAAATATGTGGACACATTGGCAAAAGCATTCATCTAAAACCCACTATATAGCAGAATTCAGTTGCCAACAACATTGTTTTCCCTCGAGTAAAATTAATGAAACAGTTGATAATACCCCTACAATTTGGGAACAATGCAAGCTCTAGGATGACGACAGCAGTTACCTTTACTAACCCTAACCTAACCTAACCGGGAGTTCGACAAACCACTGCATACAGCATTCATCGATATCAAGTCGGCATTCAACTCCGTTGATTGTGACGCCTTGTGGAAGGCTCTGGCAGGAAAGAAGGCAACCCCTTTCCTTATCTGACTCATTCAAGACCTTCACAGTTTAACAACTGCTCGGGTGAGGATTGGCGGGAAGCTGTCAGATTCCTTCGACACCTCATCGGGCGTTCGACAGGGATGTGTCCTTGCTCGCACACTTTTCTGCCTTGCCGTTGATTGGATAACGTCACAGTGCTCTTTGGCACTTGGCATGGACATCGGTCGATGGAAGTTCACCGATAAAGTTTATGCCAATGATACAGCATTGTTCACATCCGATGCTGCAAAGTGGCCATCTGCTCTCATGGCATTCAACTCAGCAGCTGCCACAATGGGACTGCACACTTCGTGGATAAAAACAAAAGTCCAGAAACTGGGCTCTGGAACACCAGCATCTTCGGATGTAGCCAACGAGCGAGTCGAGTCTGGCACCCATTTTACCTATCTCGGCAGCAACCTGGACTCCAGCGGCTATTGCACACCTGAAATTTTGCGTCACATCGGCATTGCATCAGTGGTATTTGGGAGACTTGACAATGGGCGACTTCACTTTTTGACTTTCGTTGAGCCTTTTCGCTGAGCCAAAGCTAAAACTGAACGCTAAAGTTTGTACTTAGACCAGAGTTCAACTAAACGATTAAAAATGGTGGAAAAACGGTAAACCTAACAAGAAATAAATCAACCAGTTACGCTTGGACTTGCTTATTTAATTGCGCCGCACACGCAAATAATGTAATTACGTAACGTTTTACGTCATTGTGTAGCCATTATGGCGTTTATTTTTGCTACCAGACTGTTTTAATTTACTTAACTATCCGTGTTAGTCTTCATGTTTTCGCTCAGCGAAATCACTTCACTTTTTGACTTAAGTAGGTACTTAGACCGAAGTTTAGGATCAGCGAAAGCTGAGTCAAAAAGTGAAGTCGCCCGATGTCTGGAAACAATCCCACTTAAGCCTGCAAACAAAGCTCAGAATACACACATCCTGTGTCCATCCCTTCTTCATGGAGCTGACACATGAACCATCCTCAAGGCTGATGGCAAAAGGCTACAAGCCTTCCACATGCAGTGCCAGTGCTGCATTTTAGGCATCTGGTGGTCAGACTTTGTAACCAACTTGGCAGTCTCCAAAAAGACAGGTCTACCAGACATACGTGCAGTCATCAATGACAGAAAGCTGGCTCTGTTCGGACATGTCAGACACCTGCCAGAAGGCACTCCAGCATATGACGTTCTTCATGCGTCGGTTGAAGCACATGCCGGCATGGTACCACATCCTGGTTGGCGAAGAAAGCCAGGAAGACTGCGATGTACCTGGCTACGTGACGTTCTGAAAGTAACACGCTTAACTGCTTGGGAGGCCTGGACAGCGGCTGACGATCGGAAGGAGCGGAGAGCACAACGGTCCACCGCGGACTACGCGTTCTGATGATGATAACCTAAGCCTCATCCTAATAATAAACCGAAAACAATACTAATGCTAGTGCATATCGCTAGCGCCGCCTATAGAATATAATCGAATCTACGACTGTCGGGTTCTAGAGTGTGAATAATGTGCACGCTATTCGCACCCTGCGGAACTGATTGCCTGTCGCGATCCCAAATTTTAAGGGGGCAGTGCCCCCAAAAGTTGTACCGGCGTTATCACCCTTGCCTAGCAGCACATCATGTGACAAAGTTTCATGAGGCTACTTACCCTAACTCCAAAGTTCTTGTAGCTTATATGTTGAATTTTAAGCAAATTTTTGACCCACTCTGTGAAAAATTTAAGGGGGATTCCCATACCCAGTGGGGTGTGTGCTAGCAAGCCTTGGTCATTCTTTAGCACACGTGAAAATTTGGGGGTGCAGCACTCGGGGCCGAAATATGGTCTTTTGAAAATGTTGATTTTAGTGGGTATGATTTGACCGAAGTTTGTGGGCCAAAGTTCACTGGACTTCATTCGCTCAACGCGGGAGGAATCGTGGTCGATCGAGTAATTGTCCGATTTTGAATACTTTCATTCGTTCTGGAAATATTCACTGCCAAAGTTTGAAGTCGTCCAAAATCAAGCCAAAATCATGTTTTTCGCCCCTAAATTTTTTGGGGGAGGACCTCCAAAAATTTTGGACAGGGGTTATTAAATTGAACACACTTGCGGTGATCGACCAATGGTGCTCCAAAATCTTGTAATGGGAAAAAATAACAATGATTATATTTACCATGCGCTTGCACTATCCATATGCGGTCACAGTGTTATTTACCGTGCACACATCGCACACGCTTACCGACAGCAGAAGTGAAGAGTTGCGTGGCCGCTTGTTTGATAATGTTGCTGCTATTACATAGTTATGAGCAGAAAAGTAACTTTAGAAATATTTGAGGCTGTTTTGGCTACATCAGTGTTGACAACTGAAGATTTTTCTCAGCTGATATTTCAGCTTCGGATCATGTTGAACTGTAGGCTTTTACTACCTTCCAGAGTGTCCTTAGATGATGTAATACTACCCAAGATGTCATACAATCCAGTTCAGAAGTTCAGACCATATACACAGGCATGGAAATTAGACTTTACCGCAACTTTAATGGATAGGCAGTGCGATTTTCTGTGCCACACTGGACCGGACCACAGGATCATCTGCAAAGACATTGTAGAGAGTCGTGTATAATACTGCTCAACGTCTCACTACCCATGTCTTTCAAATGAGACCGTTAGATCACCGCCATCACAGCAAGTCTCTTGACAAATTACAATACAGTGCACAGTAACAAAGTGGCTAATGAAGTTCTGGCAACAAACATTGACAGTCAGCATCCAACAATCCCATCCATTCATCTAGCTTTGACAAGGCTATGGGTAATAAGCGGATGTGCGGATGTGGCAACAGGTAAAAAGCGGATAAAATCTGCGGATGCTAAGTGCGGATGTTTGGGTAAAAGACGGATGTGTGGATAACAGTTGTCACATACACTATCAGTCGTGAAATTTAATCAACTGCTCAGCGGATGCTCTATAGGTGGCGGTCATTTGAAGTCTGCTGCTGTGAATTTCTTCACAGCTTACACTTAGCAGAGGCCTAGACAATAGCTAATCACTAATTCATCTAGGCATTTACTCAGAAAAAAATGGTCTGCTTTGTCACTTGATGACGACAACGCACAATGGCAAGATACAGTACGACAACGACGATGTGCAATAACGCACGACGAAGTGCGACGTCGACGTATATCGCGCAGAGACAATATACGACGACGATGCGGGACGACGATGGATGATGAGGACCCACGACAACGATGTAAGGTGCGTTCTCACTGCGCATGTTTTAATGCGCATGGACGATCTCATTGTATCCGCTATTCTAGGGTGAGGTAGCGCTTGAATTAAGTCTTCATTGAACAGTCAAATGAAATTGTTCACGTGCATTAACGTGTGCAGTGAGAACGCACCTGTAGGCCTACAGTGACGTCATGCGATGACAAATGACAACGGATAACGACAACGATGATTACTGAGTGCAGCAAGAAGTTACTATTGTAAAGCCAGATTTGCCAACTTTCTTATTTTGTCAACTTATGTTTTTAAATTGGAATGATATGCAAAGTACAGTAATTTTAATAACGTGCCAGTCACAAAGCATGGAGCCCAAACGTCCGTTTTACACCGCTTATTGGTCCAGAGGCGTGGCCGAGTACGATGGGTAAACTGCGGATGTCCTCCGCATCGACATCCGTCTTTTACCTGTTGCCATATCCGCAGATCCGCCTTTTACCATTGTCCATTCGACAAGGCTGTTCATTACGAACCGACTCTATGCAAATTTCATCGCCTTAGCACACATAAAATTCGACAACAATAGCGCAAACACTGCTTTAACCAACAAACATTTCATTTGAAGATATTTAATACACGATTCCCTATTGACTGCACATAAAAATCGCGCCACATTTTTGACAACAAATAAACGGGTCAACTCGAAGAGGGTCGACGACTGAAGGCTGGATGTAAACAATGGCAAATGTTGAATTTCTCCGAAACAGACCTCTTTAAAATAGCCATTATATGATCCGTATATTCAACTGATAAAGACGAAACCTGCGTTTCATACGTGGCTTCAATACGACACTGTACCGACGAAGTTTTACTCAATAAAATTATCAACATCAACCACGCCATTACGGACGCTTCAACATTCCCACACACTGCTGATTGGCTGACCTAGGTCACGTGCAGCGTTTTTCTCATTATAATATTATAATTATATACACAAAGGCAACGAGATTGGTTGGAGAGGCAGACCCTGGAGGGCCTGGAGCTGGACCAGTGAGCTGGATGAAGTGGACGGGAAAAGGGATAATAAAAGTTTGTGCAGAGGTGGATGCATTACATGCAGTAATGGCAATGATTGATTGAGAATCTGCTGGTGTCAATAAGCGGTCCAGTGCAATCCACAGACATTTATTGCAGTATTATCTCACCAAACTCCAGTCTTGATTCCTAAGTGCAGATTAACAGAACAGTACTGCTAGTCTGTAACGGCAATTTTTATACACGACATTCAAGTTCGACTGGAGTCACTGCACTGAACTTAAAATGAAATTGCTGTTATCGTACAGAAAGTATAAGCGGAGATCGTTCGATCCCGTGTGTGGTTTTATAATCACAAGTACGTTTCACAGTCACTTCTTCTAGATGAGAAATCATTCGTTTTATTTTCTTTACGTCTACGGGTATCATAATGAAGAAGGAATTATCAGACTTACGGGTAAGTTTGGTTTTATTGAAGCAAAAAGTGTAAAAAAGGCGTCATGTAACGGCATAGGACAACTTTTTCGCCGAGTATCGAATAGTTGAGTGGAGTAATCGAATTACTCTCATAGCACAACCCTAGTTAAATTCATTTATTAGTAAATATTCTATGCAACTTAAAAGTCGTCTGCCATAATTAGTTATCATTTATTAACCTTATTTCGTGTTATAAAGGGTGTCGATGCGTCTACATTTTATTGACCTATTTAAAATATCATCCTGCAATGGAGTCATGTTCTTCTATGGACGTTCTGCTGCATGAATTGAGTAAGTTGCTACTGTTAGGACTACTACCGTAAAGAAGGGCGTGGTTCATTTTTTGCCACAGTTATTTATTTGAGTCTTTATGAATATTTGGACTGTTTGCACAGGGTAGGCGACCAGGAAACTTATGCTGATGAAACTAATAATAATAATAATAATACATTTGTATAGCGCCATAGTGCCGTAGCTTCAGGGGCGCTGGCAGAGCAGGTCAGTTAGCTGCATGCAAAATTGAATACGTGAGTTTTAAGCCTAGATTTAATTACAGAGAGAGTGTCACAGTTAATGACAGAAGCAGGCAGAGAGTTCCAGGTTGTCGGTGCAGCGCAGCTGAACGATCGATCGTTTGCCGATGGCGGTCCGTCTGTAGGGCACATGGAGCAGTGGAACATCCGATGATCTCAGTGACCGAGTTCCACTGCGTGCTATGATGTGTTGACTGAGGTACGCCGGTGCTGACGTCTGTCGTATTTTGAACGTCAGCAAGGCCAGCTTGTAAGA
>Ga0209367_1002899_pt1 | contig 22986 bp, 12 predicted proteins | sample WorMetLIZISLAND2_FD_187412 | JGI IMG/M metagenome (GOLD analysis project Ga0209367, IMG submission 187412) | Marine gutless worms symbiont microbial communities from Max Planck institute for Marine Microbiology, Germany - Olavius geniculatus... ... | reverse complement strand
GGGGAGGGCTGTGTGGTGTTTAGGGGAGTTTTTGAGAGGGATCATTTTTATGACTACCAAATAGTTTATACCATTTTTCTTCACATAGACTACTGGAACTATTGTTGTTGTTTTTGTTTGCTTGTATTTTTTCTGTCTGGATATTACTTTTTCGCCATTTGGACATTTTTGCATGTTTTTACATATTTTGCTTCTCATGTGTTACTGTATATATTCAGCTATTCAACTTTGGGCTGCAAGTGCATTCTAATTAATCTCAGTTCATTCCAGGTTCATTGCCTGTCTGCCTGTCTGTGTGTCTCACACACTCTGTTTTTTGTTCTGTTTCATGACTGGTTCATTGGCATTCTGTTTATCTCTATGAGTTCACCAAGTTACCACCTTGTAATTGTATAAGCCCGAATTTCATTACCGTGACTTTCTCCATGATGCCTGCCACAAACTTGTGACATTCCCATGTCTTCCTTTTTACAGGACATTGGAAAAACACAGGAAAGTCCACGACTTCACCGTTTCTCCCGATGCGCCAAAGTCCGTTTGTTATGTCATGTCGTGCTCATTCTTTAATTTTATTACAGCAAGCTTGTTGCAGGATTGTTGCAGACTTGAAAAGTGTAATCATAGTACTTGCTTTGCATTGTGATGTGCGTTTGTTGCGTCTTAATAAAACGTTATCACACAGTCAAATCAATCAGCACAATAGAATTCGGGCTTTTTGGGTACAAGTCGGCTGTCACTTTTGCTGTCTAGTGAGGACTCTTGTTTTGAAATTACTTTACCTTCATAACTGGCATCAACATAGCATTGGTTGTCTCTGTGTGGACTAACGTATTCTTTTAGTTTTTGCTTAGTTTCTTGTTACATTATTTTGACTGTTTGTTTGTCTGTTTGTAGGGTGGATAAGAAGCGTGATAAGCTCGAGCGTAAAGTTCTTGACAGCCAGGAACGAGCATTCTGGGACGTACACCGACCTGCTGTCAGTATCTCTGTCATTCTCTCTCTGTGTCTATCTGTATGTCTGTCTGTTCATCTGTTTATCGGCATTTTTGTATCTTTCTCAATCTGCCAGTTATCAGCTAGTACTGAGTGTCATACATAGTTACAAAACACATCCTTAAACACATGTGTAATGTTTTAACATTTTTTTTCTAACTTTTATTGCAACTGTGGTTTTTATGGGCCCCAATTTGTTTGAAAGGCTTTTTTGGTAAATAAGTAAACTAGGAAACCGTTTGCTTCTGTCTGTTTCTCTGTAAGTTGTTGTTGCTGTTACTGTTTTTGTGTGTATATTTAGTCTATGTGTGTGTGTCTGTTTAGCCTGGTTGTGTAAACACGACTGAGGTTGATATCAAGAAAGCTTGTCGAATGTCAAAAGCAAACTGCCGACAAAACGGCCGAGTTAGTGAACCAGTATTTCTTTATTGCTCGCTGCAGCATATAGGCACCAGCTTACCAGTAACATCATTAGTCACGTTAGCAAAGTTACCCTATCTTGAGCCCAGCCACGTTGGTACTGAGGTGAGTGTACCATATTGGTACTTGATCAAGCCACCCGGGCCAACTCAGCCCGGCCATCTCTTTTTGTGTTTCCACGATGATTACTGGTGATTGCTATTGCCAGAGAAGAAATGCCGAGTTTTGCACAACGACTGGCCCCTGTTGCCAGACTGTTAGCATACTGACTCAGTCTGATAAAGGTGTTGGCTGTTGCATGTTAGCTTTATTGTGTTTAACCCTTGCTGACTCAAGGCATGCATCAGATCTCGGTCTGTGTGAAATCTTTTTCTTCTACTTCTTGTCCTTCTGGATTCTACTGCGTTTATCCTGTGAACATATTCCTATGGAAAACAAAGAGACAACCTGTATATCAGCATGCCTGTGTGTTTGTTTGATGTGTGGTTTTAGTTGGCTGTTAGTACTTTAGCTGTAGACGTTGACACTGCCGCCTCCAGCAGTCAAGCCCAGCTGTCGGCTAGTCTACTATCCGAGGTTCACTATATTGTAGTACTCTACATTCCATAGGTATAATGCCATTGTTTTTAACCTCCTGCCAACGTCTCGAAAGCTGGCTCTTCATAAAGTCATATCCAGACATTATCATTTGAACCATATCTGGCAAACTCTTCAACAGTTTTTTTTCTTTTGACTGCCTAATGGTATAACCTTGATGTGGCTTTTGCTACTTACACAGTTATGATTGATTGATTACAGTGTACACAAGAAATATTATTAGATTGTGACCAATCTAATGTACTCCTCGCTTGCGTCATTTTTTTGTATTCTTTTAAGAGCTTTTTTGTTCCTTTCGGCTTGTATTAGAGACCCGGCGTCTAATTGAGACCCATTTAATATTATACTAATAGTGACTAGCGTCAAAGTCGTTATTGGAACTTGTCTCCCTGAAGTTCATAAAATATTGTTCGATTTTAGGAACTGAGAGGAAAAAATTTCTAAAAATGGTCGATGACTCTAGTTGCCATTTGTCTTGTTATACTTCAACGCACGCATCTATCTGGCATCGTTATGGAGGTATGGTGCCTCAAAGATAATGGGATCGCGACCTTGACCTTTTGGGGTCACGTTACGTTATCGGTCACGTGACCACTCGACTCCCGGGGGTTGACTTTCTGCGGGTGGTCCATAGTGACCATGTGTCTATCTAGCACCGTTATGGAGATAGGGCCGTTTGAAGTTCTTCCAGGAAGGCTCTTCCAGGAACAGAGGTCGGTCGTCGGTCCTCAGTATTACACTGATCTCATATACTCTTCTTTGCTACGTTAGGAATGTAGCGCGCGAGGAGTAATAAATATATGATGATTGAAATTTTGTATGCACTTTGGTACATTTTAGTGCAGTTTGGCTATTTGTTTATGTTTAGCATGTATTCGGTGTTCACTTTCTTTTTTTCTTCAGTGCTTTGGCTGTGAATTTTCTGCAGGAAAAGATAAACATTTTTAGTAGTTCAAATGCTTACTTTTAGTGCCTGACATACTCAGTAGTGAAGTCTAGTGGCCTTAAGGCCAAAATTCTTGGCTTGGCTTTGCAGCATTTATCTTTCTTAACATCATTGCAACATCTTTTACATTTTCACACTCAGTGAAAACCCTCATGAAAACATGAGGATGTCGTGATTTTATACTGCCATTTATCACATAATGATTTTAGTTAGAGTAATTTTATTTTTTAGGCTTTTGTGGCTATGTTTAGATTGTGTTGCATATTATGTCATTGCTTTATTAGATCGAGTCGTTGAGGCATCAGTTAGAGCGACGTCGTATTAAAGTTTCGAAAGTAGCCGAGAGGTAAGTGATACATTATGCTACATTAAAAGTCCGCTGTATTATGATATGTTAAATCTTTTACTAGCTCATTAGCATGCGTTTAGCACATTAGAGAAAAGTCGTAGATGTGCTGTGCAAATCGTTATTTAGTTTGATTTGATTTCATTTTTCATTACTGCTGCAAACAACAAGGACTCATTCTGTTGCTTATTGCATCGTAACTGTGTAGCTAACTACAATGTGAGGCATAAAAAACACACAAAAAATTCATCGATCATAACATAAAGGCGGATTATCGGATTTTAATAATTTTTGGTACAACTATTCTAGACACAACTTGCCATCAAACGGTTACCTAAGTTTCCACCTCACCCAACATATGCTTCTGCACTAGCTGTGGAAGTTAAAACACAAGAAATCAGCGTTAAAATGAACAAAAAAAGCCAAAAACCATCTGTGACATTACTGATAGGAAATTGGAGAAGGATAATGAGATTTTTTATAGTTTTTGATATAAACTTTTCTGACGTAATTGGCCATTAAATGGCTATTCAAATTCCCAGCTCACTTAACGTCTGTTGCTGCATTACCTGTGGAAACAGAACAAGTGCAACATGAGATAAAAAAAGAAAGAAAAACTTCGGTAAATTTAATCATTGCAGATACGTAACATCTCTAATCACAGTCCATTCGACAGTATTTGCAGTGTTATACAGCAGCATGTTTATGGGATACTGTTTAAAAATATCAATGAACTCAAAAAGTGACTGGTTCAAGTCTGAAGCAGAACATTATCAACACTGCTATCAACGAATGGAGAATGCATCTCCCTGCCTGTGTTTACACAAATGGCCGATAATTCGAATATTTACTGTCAGCAGTTACACAACTGGATAATTGGATAAACTGTCAACCAAAGTGCTAGAAATTTGGGAAAAATGTGCCAAATGTGCATTATTTTAATCAAATAATGATACTGCATTGAATAAAAATGTAATATTTTGCTTGTTTTGTTTTCCCCAAGTAGTGCAGAAGCAGATGCTGGGTGAGGTGGGAAACTCAATGGCCATTTGATGGCAAGTTGTGTCATGAATATGTGTACCAAAAATTATTAAAATTGGATAACCTTCTTCAAGTTATGGCCAAAAAATTTTGTGTGTTTTTATGCCTCACGGTGTACTCTGTGTTCAGAAAAAAACGCCCACTCACATTTTCTTTTATATCTCTGTGGAAAATGTCCAGATTTTCACAAAATTTTCAAGGAATGTTTAGGAGGAAACCAGCATTCCATCTGTGAACAAATTAGATGTCTTTGCTGCCGGTGACATCATGCTGATGATGTCATATTTTCATGTTTGTCTATGATGGGTTTTACCATTGAAGACAGACATTGGTGAAATGTTAAAACAGACAAATTGGTCATTGTGCTGACTGAATCCAAAAATATGCCAATTTCTTACACAGTTTTTCATTTTGAACTGTTTTTGTGATTTAGCTTTTTAGCTGAGTGCAAGATTTTTAGCTTTGCTGATGTTGACAAGCATATGTGCACTGCGTCACTGCATGGATGACCACTTGCCTGCTATCTGTCTAACATTTTTTCTGAACACAGTGTAGTAGCAATAGCATTATTACTGGTTGCTTCATTATTCTGTGAGGGTTATGCAACAATTATATCAATGTGGTGCCATGGTGCTGCTGTTTCTGTTTGCAGTTATATCAATTACTACGAGCAATACTTGGAGTTTGATGCATTCATAACAACACCAGATCCATCGAATCCTTGGATATCAGACAATGTTGAGTTCTGGGAGCAAGAGCTTACCACGTATGTTAATTTATGCTCATTTTTATATAATCAATATATATCGTTGCAAATCTCATGAGAGGTAAAACCATAAGATGTGGATTGCTTGGAATGTTGATTTAGCCCAGGGAACAGTATTCAGGGCTGTAGCCAGGATGTGGAAAACGAGGAGGCAGCGCAGTGGGTCTGGGGACAGGGTCCCCCAGCAGGGTCCAGGGGCAGAGCCCCAGTGGGGGGTCTAGGGGGCAAAGCCCCCCCCAGAAGCTGATAAGCTTTCAAAATTCACTTAGCTGAAACTCTTGTTTTTTTTTATATCCATGGGTCTATGTGCTTGACAGTCAAACACTTCCGTGTTCATCTGTATTTGGCTACAGGCAATCGTAATTCTGTTTGCAATCTGTAGGTAACAATAATTATTGGTGAGTATAACACAGAACACAAGCGTAGTGTTGCATTTTCAAATCTTATACCTAAAGATTTACATAGGCAGACAAAAACTGTTATGTTTATTTAAGTCTAACTGTCTGTAGTCTGTTCCTTGCTAACCAGACCCTAAGCCAGTGATCGTGAAATGGGAATCAAAACTGCAGTTTGAAACTGCCATGTTGTAAACTTTGTACTTTCTGTGGTCTTTTTTATATACCGATAAAAATTTATTTTGTCTTGTGTTTTTTCTAAACTTTTACGCCTTTCTGCTGGACATGATTTACAGTTATTAAATCTAAACTTTCAGAAAAAAACTGACAAGTTTTTGCTGAATTACGGTTGGTTGTTTTTGAGTCTACTCTTTATCGGAACACATTGTGCATATTGTATAATGTATGTGGGTATAATCAGTATATGTTCATGTATGTTGATAGCAAGGACATTCCACAGCGACGAGTGAAGCGGTGGAGTTTTAGTGTTCGTGAGCTGCTCAAAGACGCTGCAGGCAGAGAACACTTTCGACGATTTCTTGAGAAAGAGTTCAGTGCTGAAAACCTCAAGTGAGTACTGGCATTAATGGTGGTGGTAATTAAGTAAGTAACAGATCTGATTAGAGTGTTGAAAGTAGCACAAGCATTATTGCGTGAGCACTGTGTAGTCACATGGGGGGTTGGATACGAGATGTGGAACAGATGGGTTTTCAGACAGGACCTGAAGACAGCCGCAGGAGGTGCTATGGTGCCGTGTAGGTCTGAAGAATTCACCAACTGCTGTTTTTAAACCATAGTGTGTTTCTACAAGCATGGTTTTACCAACAGTTTATTTTGTCAGATGCTTATTAATAACATTATTGTTATTACTTGCTGTTGTGTAATGTTTCGTAAGTATAAACATTTCGCTGAGCAGAAAGATCCATCTGCCATCATAGTAACAGTAGTACATGTATTATTATGATTTTGGCAGTTTTTGGGAGTGTTAGTAGTATTAGTTGTAGTTGTTGTTGTAATAGTAGTTTCTGTTGTTTTAGTTGTTGTTGATGTCATCTGTGTTGTCTTGTGGTGTCAGGTTCTGGGAGGCTTGTCAGCAGTTGAAACACGCTCGACAAGCCGATGTGCCGGACACTGTACACAATATTTACACGTAAGATAACTACTTTGTTTTCTCCTCAGAATACTTGTGTATCAGAGGCTTTTTACTTATGTACTTAGTTAGTTACTTTCTTAGTAACTTACTATATAGGTAAGTTGCCTGTGTTTTCCAGTTTGTTAACAGTAATGTTAAACTGGAGCTCATGCTATTACTGATTACTGATTGTAGACTTTTTTCTTAGTTGCCTGTCAGTCCTTGCCCTTAACCTTAATTCTCATCCTGATAGTAGTTTGATTTTTTTGGCGTTTTTTGCAGAGATTATTTGTCATCGTTATTATTATCTAACTTCAGCCATAGCCTAAGCTTAACTAAGTCACTACTCTTTTCCAGGTTTTCTAATAATAGACTAACTGTAACATGTTTTCTGCAGAGAATATTTATCATCGTCGGCTCACGACCCTATCAATGTTGACTGCAAAGTGGCGGAGACTGCTACACGCAAAGTTGCCGAACATCCGGACAGATATTGCTTCACAGAGGCTGAAGTAGGTGTATTGCTACTAATGCTACTACTACTACTACTACTACTACTATTACTACTACGATGACCTGCTGTTAGTACTACTGCTGCTGCTGCAACTGTTACTACTACATTGGTAGAGTGATTGGGGCTGAGAACACAGTGGTAATAATTAACTTATTGTGACTGATATTGCTTTGTCAAGGCTGAAGTTAGTCTCTAAGTGAGTGTGGTATCATATATTCTGCTTGAAATGTAATGTATTGCTGCATATTATTATACTTTAGTAGACTCTACTCTGTACCGACAACAGGACACATTTTATCTAATCTTAAAACTATTCAGTATAGCACCAGCAATTGTCACATTGTCACTGTGAATGAGAAGCTCTGTGATGGCACCAACCTGTCCTGGATGCGGTAGGCTGAAGTGAACGGTTTAGTTTGTGTCCGGATTTGAATGTGCCGTTGTGTCTAGAATACCAGCAGCTCTGGTGTTCGCAAACAGTTCATTCTATAGAGTCGGAGCAGTTGTGGGGAAAGAATGGGACGATGATGCAGTAGAGCTGATACAGAAGTAGATTGGCTGCGAATGAACATAAATTTCCGTTAGGCTGGTATTCTCTTAGAAAGTTGCCCACGTACACCAGTTGCCCAAGCTTCTTTGCTAATGCTAATTAGCGTCTCAGCTAATTAGCTACAACAACGATATTACTGCCGCTACTACTGCTTCGGCATTGATAGACTGTTGTGTATGGTGCATATTAGGAGCACATTTATCAGCTGATGAAGAACGATAGTTACAGCCGATACATTCGTTCCGACATGTACAAAGAATTTCTCTCCGGAACCAAGAAGAAGGTTTGTAAACTCAACATCATGCTGTTAACAGCTCAGTACAGAGAATCAGGCAACAACCAAGAAGAAGACAGACATCAGATCGAGCTAACATAATAGTTGGCAGACGTCACCTGTCAGTACACAATGAACGTTGATTGTGTTAAACAGCTCTAACAAAAAAAAAAAACAGACTGTCTGAAACTTCAGTGCCCATCAATAAAAATAGGTGGTACTTTATTTGTTTGTTTAGTTCGCAAATGCTGGAAATAATGCTGTGCTGGAAATTGCATGTTTCTGGATTACAATCAGTTTCATCAGATTTGATCGAGAAACTAGAAAAATATGTCATCCCAGTGCTGACATATGCGGCCATGGTCTGACTTTGCAGCCTTAAGTCTGACATTTGCTTTTGACTTTTTGAGTTAAAAATTGGCACATCAGTTACTGTTACCCTGGGGAACGTTTATATTAATTTCGGTTTTTCTATACTTTTTCGTTCTGATGTTAGGAACCCATATGGGCAGATGTGGATGGATTTACCGACTGTCAGGGCCCATTATGCGATTTATTAGGAAGTCCATGCAATAAACGTCACCATTTTGAGTTTTTCACCAGGTAGACAGTTTTATTTATTTGTTTATTTATTTTTGTATACATGTGTTTGTAAGAGTTTTTTTTATTTGGTCTGTAGCCGGCGCGCTCCATCATTCCCAAACTGCCAAGCCTGAGCATGGGCACAAGTGTAGTTGGTGCGGCATCGTGATGTGTCGTGCACCTAGCACTGTATCTGCACTGCGCTGCACCGTCTTGCACCGCACTGCACTGCACCGTCCTCATGTGTGTCGAGACCTTTGTGCATACCATTAGCACTGCACCACAACTGATTTTGACCTATTGTTTTGTAGACCGGTTATATGTATCATATGTGTGTAATTGCTTCTAAGTTCTACCGCTGCGTTCAGTTTTACCTGTCACCTGATCGTTGCTCGTGCATGCTTACATACCTGTATAGTGATTAGCACCTAGAATCAAGACTTTGAGGGGGGTAGGAGATGGGGAGAGTATGTCTTCTTCTCTACTTAACTAGGAGGTCTTTGAGCACTGCAAGCTCACCGTCCAAGGCATGGGATCGAGCTTCGGCTGCCAATGCGTTTATGTGAATTTTTAGCTTCTGATGAAAAACGCTTCTTATAGCAGCAGTTTTTGTTATTTTTAGTATTATAATGTATAAAAGTTTTTACTATTGTTAGTGTACGATTAAGTATCAAAATTGTACAAAATTTTTGCAAATTGTTGAGGAGCTGATTCCAGATATTATTTGAAGCCTTTGCAGTGATGCTGGGCAAATAATACCATTATGGCGATTGTTCACACTGCCCTGTGATTTGGCACCTAATCCGCTTAGTCTGGTCAGTATGTTGACGGTGATTATATTTCACATCCTCACAGATACATTAGTAGTAATTCATTGAACGTTTTAAATTTGTTGTGTTGATTGCTATTACTTTCAAATTTTTTATTTTGTCTTACTCAGTTATTTTAATAGGCTTATTTTCTCCCAAGTGTCAGCATAGTGGCATATTTTATCACAGACAGACATTAGCAGAGATTAATTTTCAATAGCCATAATTATTATCATATTATATGTTGAAATAATTTCACAGTACAGCAGACAGCAGTTTCAGTATGACAACGAATGAATGAACGAAGTAATTACATTTTAAACGATAACTTACTCACTGAATTTGATATTATCCAGTTGCTTCTGCAAACATTTAAAACACTTATGGACTCAGCATAGATTTTTTTCAGATAGGCAGTTGCAGATAGGGCCTACAGTTTTTGAGTGATGTGCATATGTGACTGTGGAAATGAATGTGTGAAACTGATGAGTCTTTTTATGCGTCACTCTGTGGCTTGTTGTTTAAGATACCGTTCCGTGTTTATGTGCTAGCTGGAGAGAATTATTTTCTATGATGACTTAAGTTATGCTTGCAGCAACTGTGCTGTGCTATTTATGGCTAATCTTGGTGTTTATAATATTTCTTGAGATCAGTAAACCACCATTGGTGGTTGTTTGCCACACACACAGTATCACATGTTTCCAGTTTGTTTTCAATACATTTTGCTGAATTTTTTCTTATCTACATGATTTTCAGTCTATTTATACCTATATTTTTTTATAATTTATGCTATATTGTTTATAATTTACGCTGTGCTGTTAGGCCCCCTGTCCTCCAATAGACAGCATTATGACATTGATGACTGTCTGAAGGATAACAACGAAGATTATTAGAACTGCCATTATCATTACATATGCACAATTATAATTGGCAGTTCTTACAATTTTAGATTTAGGTCGTTTTTTTGTGTTTTGTGTTTCATAAAGGTTAAACTTTCTGTAAAGGTTAAACTTTTTGTTTTGTTATTATGTGTATGTGCAATTTTGCCCACAAAGGCCATCCCTGAAATGACTTACGCTGTGTCGGGCAGGACGTAAAACCCTACTCAATCACTCACTCACTCACTCACTGTGTTTTATTCGTCCTTCATCATCACTGTGTTATTAGCTGTGGTTATTGTCCATAGGATAAGATGCAAGAATATCAGAACAGTTTAGTACTGTAACTTATGCATTTTTTCTGTTGTATTATTATTTTCTTATTATGTGTTGTGTATTGTGTATATATACTAGTTCCTACTGGTTTATCTTGGTTTTGGTTTTCTATTTGTTATAAAATTACGCTTGTATAATTTTATGGCTTTTATCACTATATTTTGGTTTGATTTGGATCATATTATTTGTTGTAGTGTGTGTCATTACTGTCCACAGTAGCGACGACAGTATTGTTTTTAGCATCGTCGCTAAGTTTTTGCGTTTCTCTATTTCTTCGTTATCACGATATTGAAACGTTGCACTTAGCTTGATGAAATGTTGCATGAACAAATACGACGTACCTCGTCCGCGGTAACCTCTTGGACTCTATGGATTTTCCAGTTTTTCACCATTTCGAGATAGAGCGGAAAAATTTGCTAGCACTATTACTGAAAAAGTTACGGATGTATTTGCCTTAAATTTTCAGGGAAGGTTACACTTGGCAAAATGCTGCTGGCACAGTCCCATCTGGACATAATCCCCCAGACAAAATCTCCGTAATCACAAACCTGTTGGTAGGTGTAAAATGGTCAAAAGACCCTTAGGACATAATTTTTCCTGTTCAAAATTCTCCGGACATAATCTTACCTGGATTCATGAAATTTTGCACAAACATGGACAGTACTGAGCCTCGAACAAGGCTTGCCCAGTGCCCATTTAGTTCATAATATCATTATAGTGTAAGAATAAGCCTAGGCAGTTCTTAAACGTGTGCTGGGCTTAGACCTGTTTCTGTTTTTTTCTGTGTTCTGTTATCATTTGTTTTATCGGTTTTACTTTTTGTGTATTTGTCGTTGTTTGTTTTTTGTTTGGTTGTCAGCACTGGTGCAAGTGAATGTCTGGAAGGGAAGACTCTTTTTCTCAATACTAGATTGAATTCACTCTTTGGAGTCGTTTTATGTATTGTTGACTGGGAGGGATGTAAAACTACTTATTTACTCAGTTGCTCACACGAGAAGAAAACAAATTCAGTGAAACATAGCGCACACACAGCCAGTGCTTAATCAGTAGAAGAAGAAATGGGCCTACTATATTTAGATATTCACGTAGAAAATTCCTCTTACTAGGCGCTTCTTAGACTATGGGGTCTTGAGGCTGCTGCGTGTATGTAGCTGTGATGGAGCTCTGCCAAAACGGGTTTTGGTGCATTTGAGGTTGAGAAACGCATTTGGTGCATATATCACTTTGGTGTTTTTGACATTTTCAATTTTGCAAATGGCAGCATACCGCAGTTGTGAACTTGTGACAATAAAAACTGCTGGTACGCTGTACGAAAAAAATATATTACACAAATTAAGTATACAGACAAACGACAGTACAGAAGCTTGCGACATATTCAGAGGAACGGCCGCCTTCCCCTGCCCTATTGACTGCATGCATTTTATAACCAAGTGAAAATTTTGCACAAAAATGTTTTATTTTATTATTTCTGCATAAAAATTTTTAAAAAACCGAAGTGCACAGAGATACCCTTTATTCTTCTGCCCCTCCCCTATTCCAAAATTCTGGATCCGCCATTGTATTCCAGTACAATGAGCTGAATACCAAACATAATCTGCACTGATCACGCCAAATAAAAAGAGCAAACGACTTAAAACAGCACCATAACAGTCTATTATTGCCATTTAATGTCAATACGTCAAAACAAATAAAACAGAAGGTAGCATACTTTATTAATGTATGTTTCTATTTCTAACGTTTCTGTTTTTTTCCACAAAAACGCGTTGTAAGTTTTTCTTGTTGTTTGACGTTTATTACAGCTGTCGTTTTTATGGGATCAGTTTTTTTTGGAAAATGAGTAAAGTAGAAACTGTTGGCCCAATGCCGACATCTTGAGGCCGTCCGCCTGACCTGCGACCTTTCGATTCTTTGAGCTGAAAATTGATACACCGGTTACATCTACGTACAAAACGGACGGACAGACGTGCAAGACGTATTGCGGCGTATTAAGACATCTGCATAATAAGGGTCAGAGCGTTTATCAATGCTCTAGCCGACTTACGACCGAAGAGAAGAAGCCTAAATAATTATATGATTAATCGTAAGCGCCTAGTCTAAAAATGTGAGAACGAACGAAGTTCAATGAAGAAACCGGTGAAGTGTCATCAAAAATTGAGGAAGTAAGCCTACTGTATTAAGCGGTTGGCTAACAAAGCTGCAGCTTGGGCCACGGATATTTAAAGAGCCCCCTATTCATGCAGGGTATGCTGTCCACTGCCCAGGCCTATGTCATATGTCAGGCTAAAAACTAGCGAGTTGTTTCGCAGAAACTTTTGAATATTTTATCACCAAAACTTTCTTTACAGCGCAAGTGCCGCAATTGTACCACAAACGAGATCCGCTGGAGGAGCTAACACCGAACCACAAACCACAAGCTTCCTTCAGGATTATGGTGGTGGGGACCTGGAAGGGAGGAGAGGGGAAAAGGGAAAGGGAAAAGAAGATGGCGGAGAAAAAAGTAATTGAGCTAACATGCGTAATTCAGCTTGTGGCATGTCAGTCTCAATATTGAGCAGACCGAGAGGATGCAGAAATGGGCTCCATAACTCCGTACAGTCCAACAAAACAACGCGGCGCAGCATTTTACAAGCGGTGCTCGAGGACGAGGACAGTTCTCGAGAACGGAGGACCCCATCCGTGACTGTTGTGTTTGAACTATGCGTGCAGAGTAAGCGGAACTTTGCCAGTGAAGTGAGACGCCTGCGTGAACTGAGTCGTGCGGCTACAGCGGCTGCGAGTGCAGCCGGAGGCTTGCCTGCACTGATGCACGGTACTGCAGCTGCCGCGCACACCGCCATCCACGCATCACTTCTACCGTCGCTAGCTGCTACGTCACGACTGTCTGACTAGATAGCTATTAGCCAATCAATCAGTCTGTCAATCATTTCTTTCTATTCCACGGCCACACTCGTGCTGTCTATCTCTGGCACTATGTTTGCGGTGGTATAACGGGTTGATATTTCTACTGATGCAATCAAGCGTGGACAAGCGAACGATGGCGTAGACTACTCGACCGACTGTCGACGACCGTGGAGTAAGCGTTGGTTAAACAACTGTCTGGACTGTATAAGTGCATTTAACACTCACTTATCCAACTCCAGACAGTGGCTTGACATACTTGCAGCTAATCATATCACCAATCAATCAGTCCAGGTGTGTTGATTATTGTGTTTCTACCTGTCTGTGTATCGTATGCGTAGGCCTACTTCTGTAATAGTCGCAATAACTAATTATATCGCATCGCTTATTCTCGTTCAGTGATTGACAGATAGACGTGACGTGTGAGAACTCCCCGCCCTACAATTTTAAGATGTTGGAAAGTTTTCATCTAGTCCTATAAGTTCGACTTAGCAGCGTTCTACATTCGTGATATTTTCGTCGAATGTTCAGCTATACTGTAAATTAGATAGGACCAAATTCGAAAGTTGAGTGTTACTAAAATAAGAGGTAAGCCTACTGTGGTGTCTACGTCTCCGAATATTCTTCCAAAATTGATTTTAAGGCTTTGTCAACAATACGAATTTTGAGGAAAAAAATGGGAAGTAATGCTTTCACTGGGACTATATCTATATTTTGTTTGGGGAATGGGGCAGTTGTACTAATTTTGCTGTATGAAATTTGCAACTGTCTGGCAGAAAATTGCAGTTTCCACGACGCCGCTGACGTCACATTAATACCAAACATTAATACCAAAATATCAAATCAAACGACGTTCGCTATAACAGCTTCAACACGTTCATAATGTCTCTTACTTATTTACACTGTGAGTCACAGTAAATAGGGCCTAAACAGCAAATCGTGTTAAATTGCTAGACTAATAACAATTAGCCAGTTCACTGACATTTGCATCATACATTTCGTGGGATTTTTTAATATATTGTTACTGCAAACTTCCTCGACAGTTTATCACTGAAAGAATTTTGACTCGCTCAAATCTCGGTAATCTAATTTTTTTCTGACTCACGGTGTATATCATTGATTGAAGGCTAATAAAGTCGCACCATTGGTTTATCTTTTACACTTCACTTGCTTTCAGACATGATTCCATATCTTAGGGTCTAATTATTTTTGTAGTCGTGTTCGTTTTTTTATTCCTCATTATTTAGTTAGTTTCTTGTATAATCATAATGATTGCGTGCAACGTGTTCTGTTCCAAGCGTTCATGTGATGTGGATAGTATATAATATTTGTAATAGATATTCGGTGTTTAGTTGTGTGCGATGGATGTGGACAAAAATACCCTAATTTCTGTCTTCTTTCGTTACAGCATTACCACGCTCAACGCAACAGCAAACTACACCGTGTCTCAAAAAGCAGCCACTTTTATGTTTTAAACAGCTTTGTAAAACATTGGGCGATTTTAATGATTTTTGGCATGCAGCATCAGAAAAACATTGACGCAAATAACTATAACATAACTATGACTATAACTATGTCATCGGACTTGTTTTTAAAATCTCCAGTTTTTAGATGTTGGCGAAGTAGTTTGTTTTAGCCTTTTTTTAATCTTTGTGTTTGTGTGTGTTTTGTGTGTTCATGGGCCTCGAGCCTGCTATTGAAGACAAATAAATAATAAATAAATATAATGTTATCTACCTCATTTTAATACTGTCGCTACACAACCTTGTGTAAACGACCGAACTATGACTTTTAAATTTTGCAACGTAGTGTAGCGACAATGTCAAGGTGAGCTAGGCAAAACAAGAGTCATTTGCGTCAAGTTTCTTTTTGACGTTGCATGCCAAAATTATTAAAATCGGCCAATGTGCTTCACGGAACTGTTCAAAAAAGAAAAGTGGCTTTTTAGACACGGTGTATAAAAGGCGCCGCCCAACTGCTGTAGTGAACGGGAAGGGATTTATTTATGTTTACAATCGTGCTTTAGGTAATGTCGCACACTAACACTGGTACCGAAAAAAATAAGTACTGTATAGAATTATGCCGAACAGACGAGGCATTCCACCCAAAATTTGAGCATGGTCCCCATTGTTCTGCCAGAACTAGGTCGCCATCGTAGGGGCCCAAAAAGTGATGAAGACCGTAGCCGTAACCCAGTCTACAGGGCCACGATTGTGCATCAACGTACTGAGACAGTTAGATAGACGGGCGGACGGACGGACAAATTACTACGGCAATACCACGCTTTGCGCTGTGTTAATCGCATTGATCTGTTGTTAGCAATGGCTTCAAAATTATTGTTGTGTTTGTTGTTGGAGGAGGTTGTATTGTGTACATCTGACATAAGCTCAGTATTAAATTGCGCATTTATTGCATGGCATTGTGATTAACATCGTTTATTGTTTACTGGAGGATAGGCCTACCGATGGCCCAAAAAATGACACCGCTTTCAACTATGCGTTGATATAGGTAATAAACTTACGACAAACTGCAGTACACCAGGCAAAATACTGTTTGAACAACTTTAAGATTTGCTAATAATAATTTTCACGGCTTAAATGTGCTTATTTATTGGAAAACATTTTCAGAATTTTCTCGGAACCCCTGCCGTGTTTCTTTACACGTAGACTGTGAACCAAACAGCGTTTATCGATGGACTAATTCGTTAGTTACCGTGACGAAATTAGGTGCTGATTTACACAAAAACGAAGCTTGTCAACATCGGCTGACTAAGAACGACGTCAGTTAATAAAAATGTTGCGCGAGGAACAAAAAACTGCAGATATAATGCATCTAAAGCTCAAATACCAAAAAGTGTCACTTCTTGGTGCACCCTGAAAGTCATTCTTAAACTTAGGCCTATGGGCTACACCACGATTCCGTGTAAGTAGGCATAAATCGCAAAAAAGACGAACGACCATATTTTCTCTAAACATCGACGTATTTCCGATATTTTTTGCTGGTAAATTCAGTCCTGCTACGCCGTTTCATGCGGAGTCTACGTTAACATTACCTTGTAAAATACTTATATCACATATCGTGCCTGGAGCACTTTTTGGTATAAAGCGATACACTTTAAAAAAATCTGACTGCTAGTGAAATAATTTTGAAAATTTGTAAATATAATTATGACAACAATAAATGGACAAAAGTATAACAACTGTTTTTTTGACTCACGGTGTAGGTTTGAGAGGAGTAGTTAATTTCCTGCTTTAACTCAAATTGTTCTGTTCATTATCTAACATAGCTTAATATTATAAAGTATAAGTTAACTGTATACATTAGAGTTTAGTATGTTTTTGCTATTGTCAAAAATATGTCTTACGCTAAGAAGTTTATGGGAAGAGGCACCCCAATTTCTGACGCAAATTTTCAGCTGTAATTAATAACATATTTTGAAAGAATATAAGACCTATGTTAATGCTCAACGTGTTTTGACCTATAGGACAGGGCGTTTTAAAAGAAAAATAACAAAAAATGTAGGGCGACATTTTAAGGCGTGTAAAGATTGACAGAAATGATATAAAGTTTAGTCCTGTTTTTTTCTATTTCTTAAACGCAGCTGAACTGAACTGAAACCAATTATGCCGGAGTTAGGCTATTTTTATACAGTAGAGCCTAAATAATGCTAAATAAAAGACGACATATCTGCGAGTCCAATACTCGTTGTAAAGTGTTATAGGACTTTTTTTAAACATTATGCTCTATATAAATTCACGTTTACTTAACTTAATTCCTTACTCATTTACTCGTTCGTTTTAAAGCCTATGTACTAAAAATTCAAGGTACTAAAAATGCCAAACAAAACTTTTTTGTTTTCATGTGCCTTTTCTCTTCGTCAATTTTTCTTCAGTGGATTTTTAATGGTCATACCAAATAGGCCTGACTAACTGATGACTAGAATCGCTTTATGTAGCCTACAATGTCAAAAGTAGCATTTTTCAGGGAGGGAAATATGCTAATTGCCCACGTTTGCGAACGTCCATAAGGTCAGCTTATGCACAAATAATTGCATTGCACGCTAATGACATGTCAGTCTCCACTGCCTCTGCATTTTAACTTGCATGCAGCCACGTCCAAAACATTTCCAAACGTCCTGCAACGCATTGGAAAATGTTTTTTTCGTGGTGATAATAAAACACAAAATCTGCAAAAAGGATTAATTACATATCTACACGTAACGACGGCCTTAGACCTATAAAATGCGTGCCTCAAAGCACAGTTCATACGGACCGTGATTGCAACTTGCAACATTTACATGTAACTACCGTACGCTGCGTCCGGTAAAAACCGACCCTCTAAACATCGTGCAATAAAAATGTCAAACCTAAACGAATTTCAGTAAAGTTTCGTTCACTCAATTTACAATAAATTGCTGATGTGATTACTGAATTTCGTTGGAAAATATTATTTCTTGCCAAAATTATTAAATGTTGAATTTCGATAACAAAATATCGCCGTTACCAATATGGTGTTACGTAAGTAAACCCCTATGTACATTTGCGTAACTTTAACAAACAACATTTGATTCTGGCAAAATTTTTACATCAACAATGCGTCATCTGTTCTCAATCACGATGCCAAATTTTAGTTAAATCTATCTATGTAAACAATAGTTACAGTGGTTTTTCTGAGGTCGCCTCAAAACGTGAAGTGTCCTGCAGTATTAGGCAACCGTTTGTTTAATCGTGACAGTGTCCACGGCTTGCTGGGAAATTCCGCGATAAACTTTCCAGCAACATACCCTTTCTCTTATCTCAACAGTTTAATTAAAACACGATCGTCTGCAGAAAACACCATTTTTTATTGTTTACGTTATTTTGATTGCATAAACAAAGGTCAACGTTTGAGCGACTGCAGTATGTAACGCCATATTGGTAACAGAGATATCTTGTTATCGATAATCAACATTTAATAACTTTAGAAAGAAATAATATTTTTCAACAAAATTTGACAGTCGCTTTAAAAATTTATTGAAAATTAGGTCTACGAGGCTTTGTTCAAATTCGTTCAGATTTGACTATTTCATTGCACGACGTCTAGGAGGTGAGTTTTCTGCCGGACACAGTGTAGATAGTATAGGCCTACAGGTTACAACAATATTATTAAGCAAAAACATGCTGATTGAGTGATTGTGGCAATTATGTCAAAAACAAAAGCATATGTTCATGAAAATCGGCGGCGAAGAAATAATAAGTACACGTAGAAAAACATCAAATGAATGCAATTATGTATTATTATGCTGCAGCTTGAGCTTTGATTTAGTAGTCACAATCGCACGTAGGCTATAGGCCTAATGTACATGTACGTCGATAGGCCTTTACTATGTTGGGCGAGATTCGCACCCTGTGCCGTTCTCTTCCGCATTGTTTTTAATAACAACAGTTAAAATGTTACAACAAAAACAATATATGTAACAATACCCGGTACTTACAAACTTCTTAAGCCTGCAGAAAATGTTTAACCGCAATTTATTTTTCACATTTTCGCGACTTTTCCTCCAATTTCTCACTTCCAGTGTCATATACACGGTATGCCCGGACTGTTGGCGTTGTCCTTCGAACGCACCCAAGAAGCAATGGAAAGACTATTCATAATAGGTTGCTGCCGACGTCCAGACGCATCTACTCAGGCGCCTCTATCGTGACCCCTTGACGACGGCCGCCAACACGACAGCTGAGCGCGGGGTTATGGTACGACATCACCAGCATCAACCGACGCCATGTTGAGTCTAGCGATGACATGAGCGTCGTTCGATAAGCGTCGATCCGATCCGATCCGATCCAGTTGGAAGAAAATCCATTCCCAAAAAGAAATCGAGCCCAAATCCCCACCTGGGGCTGCGTCCGCGGAGTCCCATGTGGACTTTTGTCCCAAACCCCCAACGTGCCCCCAAAGTTGCAAACAGATGGACGACTATGTTGCGGGACGTTAAGGTGAGTTATACCTTGTTTACACGATCGAACAAACATCGAGTTGGCTCGTCTAGCTATCATATAGCCAGCTCGTCGAGCCAGCTTGATCGTGTAAACGGGATATTAAGCGTGAGACGCGACGGGAGACAGATCGGTACCAGGCTGCCACGAGTACGGAGGTGGGGTAAACCGTGAGTCATCGCCAGCCGGGTATGAGTCATCAGAACGCGGGCTATTGTCAATGGTGCCATCCTGCTCAAAACTGACGGCTTTATTCATCGCCAGTTTAAACTTGTCGTCCTTATTCTTATGCGCATCATCATCACCATCATCATCATATCCGTCATTCAGGTGCAGAGGCCCCTCAGGCAAGCCTCGTCGTCGTGTGGGGTCCGTGCTGGCTGGTGCTTGGCTCTGTGTGTGGTCTAAACGTTTCTTCTCAGGTCTCGGTAGTGTTTTGATGATCGCAAGGTCATTCTCGAGTGTCGTCTCTCCGATAGCCGGTAGATGTAGCACGAACTCCGGCGACTCCAAGCCATCCGGTTTAATCAGCCAAGCCGTCGAGTCGATGCTTCCCTTTAACAATTAAATCAAGTCAAATATTACGTCTTTAGTGGCCATTAAACAATTAACTGGCAGAGCGCAACTGAACACGTGGCATTCAAAAGACCACAATCAAAGACAGTAGCCTAACCACTACTAAAACAACAATAAATGCATAGGACCTATGATAAAATTGCAGCCAGTCAGATGAGACTTGCGGCCCAGAAGCTGCCTATTGTCTCTTCAGGATACTTTTCTGTCTCATAGATTGTCATTTTCAGCTGCAGGCAGAGATAGAAGAGTTTGCAAAACATGCTGCTGCTTTATATATTGACATAACGTAACGACTGATGACGACTTTTAATGGGCCCCTAATTGTTCTTATTAGAGCTGCGGAAATTGTCCACTAATCATGGGATTAGGCCTAAATATTAAAATGTTAACGCTTAAAAAATGACCGGTTAAATTTTTGACAAAAGTCACACCGCTAAGAGAGCATCATAAAGTAGGCTTATATATACACAATGTGTACATACAGGGTGTGCCAAAAAATGGCCCAACTTTTTTTGTCAGAACTTCGTCAAACTCCACCAAATTTGATAATTTTTGGCAAACTAATAGCCAAGACGATAGAATTATGTAAGGCATACTCAGTGTCCACCTCGCATAATTTATGTTAACGCACTACCGTGTAAAACGCAGGTATTATTATTATCAGATTGCTCACTTGTGCATTTTCAATTCCACAAAGGATACCTGGGATTTAATAATTTTGTGGTATTAAACATTTTATGTTAAAAAGAGCGCACAACAAAATAACTGATTAATGAGCTTAAAACACATTTTGTCCATGAATGAGTGTTGTGCATTTTGATCAGTTGATCGTTAGTGCCGCTGTCAGCCATGGCGTCACGTCAGGGGCGTGATTTCAGTAAATCGTTGGGGGGTCTCAGTGATAGTTAGGGGTCTGCCTGCATAACATATTGTTTTTGCAGCAGTAACATTGTTTCAAAGGTATAATTTACAGAGAAAAAACTAAAATCGTAAATTTTTGGGAGGTTCGTAGACCCTTCAATCCCCCCTAAATGCTCTTGCATTACGTCTAAGCCCTTGTGTACAGTTTGGACATAAATTCTAATAATGTGAAAGCAAGTTGTTACAAAAACTTATAATTCTGCTGAATAAATCACATTTTAGTTTATTGTGTGCTTAATTATTCGTTAGAACTTTTACGGAGACAACAACTGAGCACTGTGCAACAATTTGGAGCATCTGCGTTTTACACGGTAGTGCGTCGACATAAACTAGGCGAGGTGGATAATGAGTGTACCTTACGTATTTCTATCGTCTTGGTTATCTGTTTGCCAACAATTATCAAATTTGGTAGAGATTTGACGAACTTCTGACACAAACAAGTTGGGTCATTTTTTGGCACACCCTGTACATACGACCAAACAGTCTCATGTTAACAGTTCTGCTGGATACACTGTCAATGCTTTTTTTAAAAATTATCTCCAGAGAATGTGTTTAGTTTTTAATCGAAATATATAATTAACTAAACGTACATTATTTTCGCAAAATTAACTACTATCAATTTAAAGTGTAATCGCTACGGCAGCACTATACTTTCTTCACCTGTCTGCGAGGCGGCAGTCGGCCATTGGGCATAGGCGTAGCTGGAGGCTGCTCTTCAATGGGTGGCAGGACGCCGTTGTGGTACTTGACGCCAGGCTCTGGACTGCCGCTGTTATAGGACGTCACGCTGTCCTCGCGGTACAATGGAATTGTGGACGCCGTGCTGGCGTGACGAGCTGCGGCCTTTGACGCTTTCGAAGCTTTCGGCTCCTGTGATTTCATCGGGATTGCGTGCTAACACACACAGCGGCGTATAGCCATTAAACCCCGTCGTGCACGCCTAACCAGAAAGCACTGCATAAAAATAGCCAAAATCGTTACCACCAGCCAAAATTTGAGACTTCACAGTGCACAAAAATGCGTCTGCGACGGACATTTTGCCCCGACCAAACTCGAAAACTTTTAGCGCTAGAGCTTCCCAGACCACCTAGCTACTTAATGAAGCGCAGCTTTGCAGTCCAGGTGGTAAAGTCTGACTATGGCCAAAGACAGACAACAAAATCTTCCAAGTATTAGTTATCCAGCACAGAAAGGGAGGGAAACAGAAACAGTGAGTAAGCAGATAAGTATGTATATAAGCGGCCATTTTCTGTGCTCGACTGTGATGCAAAGGCGGCGATGCTTTGATGTTCTGCACCTCGAGTTGCTATTGTATTTCACCATAACACATGCAAAGAAAACAGCAGGCCATCAACAACAGTAACAACAGAACGTCTCGACAAAAATACCTAAACCCAGTGTCAACGTATTGCGCGGCCGTCCGCCTATTAAGCTGTGCAATCTTAACACTCACCGCTGGCCTTCTCAACTGAAAATTATTGGCACATGCACTGGTTACTCCTGGCTCGATCAAAGTTCACATCGATTTTGTTTTCTCTACGTCTTTATTATGTTGAAATTGCGATCTTGTAAGAGACAGATAGATGAACAGACGGGCAAGATGGCGGATGACAATCTGACACAGCTGCGTTCGCTAGACGTCGTCACTAGCTATTGCTACAAGGTGTCAAATATAAAAAGTATTTTTTCAAACTCTTATTCCAATTATAGAGTTATCTTTATAAGATAGTTGTAACTTCGCACATTCTTTGCATCTAATGATGTTCATCGCACTGTAATTATGCAACCACTTTACCGTGTGCAAATGACAAACTGCAGGACAGAGCTTAGGTCTAAGTTACTCACGCCATTAGAAGACGTCTGCAGCTGACTACGTTTACTACAACGAATACACAACACATCAAACCGCAATTAACAAGCAACTTATATGTAATTAAGTAAGTTAAAATTATGTGGTATAAGTAAATTTATAAAGCGAACAATGTCGCCGAGAAACCCGCAGAATCTAAGGCAAACGGTACCGATAACCTGAGCTAC
>Ga0209367_1002898_pt1 | contig 22988 bp, 9 predicted proteins | sample WorMetLIZISLAND2_FD_187412 | JGI IMG/M metagenome (GOLD analysis project Ga0209367, IMG submission 187412) | Marine gutless worms symbiont microbial communities from Max Planck institute for Marine Microbiology, Germany - Olavius geniculatus... ... | reverse complement strand
TAATCAGATTCTTGCAGAGCATTTAGTAAAACATCAGCATAAATACAGTAACAGATATATCAATACTTAGCTGTTCATGACAGCAGAAATGTAAACCAAGATATTTTAGCTTATCAAACCATTTAACTGCCTCATCTCCAATGACAAGATCATCAATCGGTTTAATACAGATTTTACCTATTTTACAGAGACATGACTTATTTGCGTTGAAAATATCAAGCTCAGCTCCTTTATTATAACGTATGTTAAGCATACATTGAAAACTTGATATAGAAACAGAAAGAAGAATATTATCATCCGCATAGGCAATGCAACCTACATATTTTTGTCCAAGGTGGCAACCGTAATCAGATTCTTGCAGAGCATTTAGTAAAACATCAGCATAAATACAGTAACAGATATATCAATACTTAGCTGTTCATGACAGCAGAAATGTAAACCAAGATATTTTAGCTTATCAAACCATTTAACAGAGCAGGTGATAAAATACCACCTTGTTTAATACCACTTTTAATAACACAACTCTCAGAATAACATCCATTCCACTTAACAAAAGACACAGTTTTACCATACCAATCAGCAACAACTTTTACCAATCTACCAGGCAAGCCTTTATCAAGCACCAAACCAAACAGTTTCATATGATGAACTCTATCCAAGGCTTTGCATGCATTGCGGAGCTTAGAAAGTAAAGAATAAATTATCAACATGGCTTTTCAGTCAATCCATAAAAATGCAACATCTTCAAGACTTCAACATGAATAATATGAAGTAGGCCTATAGGTATTAGGTACGTGTAAAGGAGCGTATAAAGCAACAAGCAACAGAACTAATCTGAATCGAAATGAAACGAAGTAAAATGAACTGATTTTTAGGTCTTATCTATTCACTGGTCTGTTAAGTGAAGAATTTCAGCCTAAAGAAGCTAATTGCTTTGGTGTCAGTAAATACAATGCAATGCAAGACCTACAGACTGCAGACAGCGTAGCTGTGTGGTGCGACAAGTCATTATACAGCCAGTGTGGCATCGCCATGAGGAAGTTTCCGACGGCCGCGAACAGAGCAGTGACGCAGATGAAGCGTGGTTTGTGACTGCGACGTCCGAAGTAACCGACGAACACGACGATGCACATGTGCACGATGTCGCCGCTCGCCGTCACGATACCCGTCTATGTAAAATATGCAACTTGAATTATAATCGCACAGGTATTGCATGATTGAATAAGTAATTTGAGCAAAGCTCACGTGACGCACAACAGCATCGGTGTTGCCGCTTTGGGGAATCAATAGGCTACATGATTGTGCAATAAAATAGTACTGCGTTTTGAAAGAGTATCCAAATTTTAGGCCTCCGTACAGCAGACTCCTTAAAGCTAGAGGTCGAAACTTAAAAGGTTAAAAATTACGTTCTGTTGTTGCAGGTTGTCCTGGTTTATTTCTAGTAATTTCGGTGAAATTCACTGTTGAAATATGCGTTATAGCCTAAAATCTAAAAAAAAATAACTAAAACTTCGTGTTTTGAGGGTTTAAGGTCGTTTAAGATCATCGATGTTAATACCCACAGAAAGCTCGTCACCAGTGATTGTTATGATAAGCAGCACGTTCGTGCCTACCTGCAACCGCTGCAACGCTAGAGGAACCGATAGCGGTAAATAACGGGTTTTTAGGGATTACTCCTTTTCGACGTCATCGCTCGACGGAAATTCCCTCACCCAGATGCACGATCACGAGTCGTAAGATCCAGACGGCCGTTCGTCTGCTGCTTCCTGGTGAGTTAGTCAAGCACGCCATCAGCGAGGGCACAAAGGCTGTCATCAACACGTCTTTCTTCCGGTTTTTCGTACTCAAGATAATTGGTATAAATTACTGATAGTACTATTAGTAAGCGGTACGTTTCATTTGTCTACAAAGTACGTGTGGATGACCTGTGTGCTGCGTAGTTGGAAGCGTCGTTCGAGGGTTCGTACCACAGACCCGGTGTAGACTATGCCGATCATCCACAGTAAGATCAGGCAGCCCGCGTTGACCGTGAACAGAGCCACACCTGCAGCGACAGGCAGGGAAATGGGAGTAAAAATTCCGTAATTTTTGCAGGCGTCGTGAAAATCTCGTTCAACGCAACAGTTTCGTGATGGTACTTTTTGAAAATTTCACAAGACGTGAGTAGATGACAACCAAGAGTTTCCAGCCATTTCCAAGGAATTACAGTACAAGGCCAACTAACAAACATAGATCAAAGTCAGGCCATCTAACTGTACTATGACCCCATATGTCTGAGTAAACGGGACTGGAAGTGGCTAGAAACTCTTGGTTGTCATCTACTCACGTGCGAATTTGAAAAAAATATGGACGTTTTACGCGTATGCGCGGGCGTAGGCCCTATTGCATATTTAGCGGCGTGCAACAAATACTTGTACACCAAAAGATACACGACAGCAATCATGGACACTCTACTTTAGTTACTTATAAATGTTGTAGCCTACTTGACTGACATTTTTTTCAAGTTAGACTAAATTAAAATAGAAAAAAAACTTCAACGAACATTTCCAAAAAGACGGTACCAGGAAAAGTTTTACGAAATTTATGCGAAACTTTCAAACGTGAGAGTGAAATTATCATCGCCCATCCGATCGACCCCTTGCCATAAGCCATACCACAGCGCCGCTTCTCAGAGCTCGGTACGTCGGCGGTCTTGCTGCCCGAGTCCAGTAACGTTGTCTGTGGATGCGTTGTTCCGTTGTTAGACGTCGCCGCCGCCTTTCGATCCGTGTCGCTGACATCCGCAGCCGGGGTTGCATTCACTTCTACCATGTTGAAGATCTTTCACGTCGGCTACTTACAGCGCGTTTCAATTATTAACAGACAATTTCACTGTAACACGATCGAAGATCTGCTGTATCTCGGCAGAGAATATTTCAAATTTTAGCGAATCTGCAATCGACTTAACGAATTATTTCGTACGTCTTACGTGTAGGCCTATTAATTATGTGTGTTTATTAGACAGTCTATACCCTATAGGAGTACTGTTGTTTCTCTTCAGCATGTAAGCCTATACATGTACGCCTAACTAACCCACGTCACTTCTCTGAAGGATAGCATGCTCATTAGTGTAAACGCCGCGCCACACATAGGCTACCGGGCGGTCCATAAAAACAAAGTAGGGCCTAATATTCTCTCATTAGCCACATCAATTGTGAACTTCAAATGCATCAACCATCGTAGCAGAAACAATGCTTATGATGACGCTGATGGCAAACGTGTCGTGAGACGTGAAATGTAGTCAGCTTTAGATTAAACCTATAGGCTCAGTGAAAGGTTAGCCAACAGAGCAAACTCACTTGTAAACTCTGCATTTCACAAGGTAGTGTAGCGACACGTGTAAAGTGTGATGCGGGATCTTTAGTAATCACGTACACCTAAGTGCAAATTTACTGCAAAGTATAACTGGCTAAAAGGATTGGAAAATAGATCGATTTCGATGCAGTTACGACTAACAAAAACGGAGATACTCAGTTTTTTATGGAACCACTCTATATAGCAGCCTATACGTCGAGCTGTTGAAGAACTTCGAACTGCAGTGCTGTAGGCCGAAACGAAGTGCGACAATGATCAATATAGGCCTACACATGACGAACATACCCCCGTGTAGGCCTAAATCTGAACTGTTACCAGGCTACCAGCATGCAGTGTGCAACATAGGTCCTATGTACTATGTACTAAATCTTGCCGACAGTGTTTGTGTTTGAACCTCTCGCAAAAGGCTTACAGGCTGACATCCTCTAAATATCCAGCACAGCATAAAGCCTAGTCTATACCCAATGCCACATAAAAATAGATAACGCTGAGACCGCTTTCAGGGCCGAATATTAACCTAATTAGGCCTAGCCGTTGTTCGGTAAAAATAATGTACCATTGCCATAAATCCAGCGTTACAAGAGTGCACCTAAATGCCACAACACACCATAAAGAGGTGTGTGACACACAGAGGCGTCTATCCCACTCGGACACATTACGGATGTCTGCCCCCAACACCAAACCCCTCCAATGCAGTGTCGCATCTCCCTCCCCTGAATGACAGACGACGGCATCCGTACTCATGGGCGCACGCAGAAAATTTTCCAGAAGGAGAAGTGGTCGAGGCACCACAGGCATCGAATGGTGTGGGGAATGGGAAAAAGGCTTCTCGATCCACAGTCTGGAGGAGTATTGTCAGCTCCCAGCGGGGTTGGGGCAAAGCTCCGACCGACAGAAAAATAAATTTACAAAAACACTTTTGGTGAAACGTTGGCCGCCCTCTCCTGAAGCCATAAAAGTTGTCCCCCTTGAATAATGTAATATGTTTTAAGCGTAGTTCTCAACGAACACAGACGCCCCTGTCTCCACAAACCAGAATAAATGTTGGTGTCCGGTGGTTTCATGAAAATAAAGCATAGGGTGCGCCAAAAAATAGCACCATATTTTATGCACCTTAATTTCATCAAATATCAAACAATTTTCAAAATCTTTTCGACGTCAGAATCAAGAGAAAATTTGTAACAAAAGTATCACTAAAGATCCCACAATGCAGTGTGATCGACTACATGGGCACCGACTCATTCGAGCACATCCTGCGCCGTCTGGACGAGGCAATCTACGGCCACTGGGAGACGGTGCCAGAGGAACCGTCGCCGCAGCCGTCCCTGACCAACCTGACGCCGAGCGGCATCGACATGCTGTCACAGATAGAGCCATGCCTCACCGACATGAAGATCAGCGTGCACGAGCCAATCTCGGACATTAAACTCTCTGTTGTATAGAGATAAAAACATTTTGTCAAATCTGGCATTAATTTGCACACTGAACATTGTAAACAATATCTGGTAATCGTGAAAGCACAAGTAATTTACAACAGACTGAATGAAACAGACATGTTAATTTTCAGTTTTACACTATAAGAAGTGACCAGAAAGTAATCCACACAGTCTTTCTGATTACTGTACTTAAATAGTGAGTGATTTTCAAAATTCTTTCACTAGCATACTTGGCAGCAAATTTGCAATAAACTGATTATTATATGTCTCACACACCTTAAATACTTCACCACATCACCATTTGAAATATTACTATGCGCCCTGATTCTTTCCGAGACTTTGGCGCTTTATAAATCATTTACTTACTTACTTACTTACTTACTGGTACTCAAAAACAAAAAAGTAATGTAACCTCCAACGAATACCTGGGCGCAATTTTCAATACCTGTCCAGGTTTTTAAGTACCAAAATTTTCGATCACTACTTACGACTAGATGCCTTACCAGCAACCATCAATGCCTTACGTGTATCAGCAGAACCAAAACTGATTCTCGGGAGTGAGAATCAAGCCCAAATTCCATTACGCCAACTTTGCGACAAAGTCCGAGACAAGTTCGTGACAAAGTCGCGGACTTGTCGCTGACACCAATCATGAAAGTCCATGACACAAATCACGTCGCCGACTTTCATGACTTATGTCCGAGACAAGTCCGCAACTTTGTCGCAAACTTGTCCCAAAACTTTGTCGTGCGACTTTGTCGCCGACTTTCCCCGTGCATTGTAGTAAGCTAGAGCAACACAAACGTCATGGACTTTGTCGCAAACATCTCAACATGTTGAGATGGTTTGTGTCCGCGACTTTCGCGATTTGTGTAGGCGACTTTCACCGAAACTTCATGGTTTCATGATTTGTCACCGTTTGCTTCCGTGACTTTCATGATTTGTGTCCACGACTTTCCCCGCAAGGAAGTTTTGGTGAAAGTCGGCGTAATGGAATTTGGGCTTTAGCAACCTCAATGAGCTTAAACACAACCGCTGACTTAAGTCACAGTGATCGGTCACATTAAAAAAATACACAAACAAAATAAGGCCACACTGACTACAATTCACGGAGATGATTGCATAGGCAGATAGACGGTTTGCCACAGTCAAAACGACACAAAAGCACGTCAACTGTAAAAATTCATCAAATTACCACCTTTATTTAGTAATTTGTTGACGTTTCAGCAGCTAAAATTTTTCAGCAACTGCTGCTGACGTCGTTAGCAAAGAAACTCATAAATAAGAAACAGTTGGTAGGACCCAATTAGCTTAGTTCACTGTATTTTGTAATTTAATGAATTCTAAAGGCGTGCATGCACGAACAAACTAAACTAATCTGAACTGAAATATGTCAGTGCAATTGAATTCATTGCAGCTGCACTGCACAGACTGCACTATGCGAACAAATTGCCAGTTCGGTTAACTTTGCCAAATGCCGAAAGTAAATTCAGAACAGTTCAGTTCAGTTCAGACCAGTTTCATCGCTTAGTACACTCCTTAGATGCAACTGAACTGGACAGAAATTTCAGTCCAATTCAGTCCAGTTCATTTTTTCGCTTTGTACATGCCTTTCCTACAGTTTATCAGTTACTGCTTCAACCAATGAGTTAATTCCAAGGCACAGCTTCAGTTGGCTAGTGAGAGAACGCGAATAAGGTTGGTCCGCTGACAACTGACACCGCTGTTGCTAGCGGTCTGCGGTCGTCGAGCACTGACGGTGAAACTCTTGTTGACACTTGCTGCTGACGTCGGCCGAGTTGTCGCTGACACGGAGGAATGGATGTCAGCATCAGCACTTTGCTGTGACTGTGACATGCTCAGCAGTCGATCAACAGCATTCAGCTGACGCAGCTCCTGATAACATTCACCAGTAGTGATGCAATCCCGGGATCCTGGCTGTTTTTGCCAATCACAAATCCCGGAAATGGTGACATCCAAATCCTGGAATGTCGGTTACAAAAAATTCCTTAAATAATTTTTTTGACTGTTGTGGGTCATAAAAAATAGCAGTTGTAGCCGTCTACTGAAACATTTCATGTATGCAACAGTCATTGTTGCGTATCAGCAAGTTGCAATTTTGACAGTCGCAGTCACTTCCAAGTCCCCGACGACTTACTTATTGTTTATCCTGCATCCTATGCATGAAATAAGTCTAGTAGAGCTACTACTGAATAACCCGGGGTTGAAAAATTGATCCTAGGATTGCAATCAATATACACCAGCATGTGACCAAGTCAACAGTTTCTTAACAATACATCAGCATAGTACAGGCTTGCATAGCGCCATACAAATAAGATCATAGAGAGAAATGTGTGTAGATTAATACTCACATCGTTGAGTGCTAAATGATACCAGCTATTAGTATTGGTACTGGTATGAGCACAGGTAAAAGCGATATACTCACATGCTTGAGGGCCGGTTGAGCAGCCATGGTTCTCAAAGCTCTCAGAGCACCCTCTTGTACAACCGACTGAACGTCATCGCACGCAATGTCCAACAGGCTACAGAGAAAATAACAAAATGAACTTGATAAACCAACTTCTTTTTATTATCTCGCCAAGGCGAACGTAGTGAACATCGGAGGACATTAAGAGATTGGCCGTTCTGTCCGTGTGTGTGTCTGTGTACATGTACTTTGAGGTGCCATATCTCTATAATGGTGCCAGATAGATGCATGGTAGCAATGGACCACCCATAGCAAGTCGACCACCGCGAGTCAAATAGTCACATGACCAACGACGTCACATGACCCTGAAAGGTCAAGGTTGTGACCCCATTATCTTTAGCTGTAGTTGTAGGTGTCGTAGTAGTTAGTAGTAGCTGTTGTAATGTTTAAATTACTTGGCGAAGATATTCACTCTTACGAGCGCCTTCTAGTTCCACACTGGCAACTGTACTGCCGATGCCTACCATACTCTACAGTACGTGGTACAGTACATACAGTGGGTCAACATGTAAATAACGCACCGGTGCAGTAAAGTGTGCCCAAACAAATGACAGTGAAAGCTACACAAACGACTGTCGGCCAGCGTGGAATACGTACCGGTTAAACTACTGTCTGGAGTGTTTAAGTTTGTTTAACACTCATTTATCCATCCTACTCTAGTCCGCAGTTTAACATACACATATCTACCGCGTTGTTTACAGTGAAAATAGATGTTAAAATGCTTTATGCTGCTGGGTATAAAGCAACAAAATAAGCTACCATGTACAACAAATGTGTATTCGCTCATTCAGTTAGTATAGTAGTACCTATATTTTTTTGGGACACAGTGCATTAACACGTAGGGCCATGTCTTTATCTGGCACACGAGCCACACATCCGCCTAAATACAGCAATAAATTTAGCATCACTGTTTGTTACTACATTTGCTAAAAATTTGATGCTCACTTTACCATTCTACAGGCTACGGAAGGTAGAAGGCTGAGTCAACTTGGAGGCTAGTTATGTACTGAGATGGTTTACCTGCCGACAGACATTTACCCATCCAGATACTAACCAGGCCAGGCACTGAGATACCTTGTTGTTATCATTACACCATGCAATCAGGCAGTTTATTCAATCATCAAGTATCAAATCGGCAACGTATTAAATGCACCTTGTAATTGCTTTTTCGCTGATCAATTCTTTGCAGAGCTCTGTAGAACTAATTGTAAAGTTTCCGATCGCAACTGCAACAACAGAAAACATAACCAGACATACTCAGTTCAATTAACTGAGACATGTTTACTAAAATGCAGCCATCGGCAAATGAGACGATATTCTGTATTTCATCTTGTAAGTGCAAAAAATGCATTTCAGATAAGTTCAGATCTTAGTCAAATTATGAGACGTTTGTTATAATATTTACTCACTGACGTCACTTAAATCAGAATGTTAACAGCAAAAATTTTTATTAACCTTTGAGGTTTTTTATTGATTAACGGCGTGATTAATCATTCATTTCCACAGCTGTACAAAAAAGCATAACATGAGATCACCTATTCGATCACCTGCTCAGTTTGACAGTTTGACAATTTGACAGCATCAGCCATGCTAAATAGTGAATAAAAATGAAACACGTTCAAGCAAACCTGCAGCATTTGCCCTGATCTTAGCAAGTGGATCATGCAACAGTCGTACCAGCAATGGAATTGATGGTCTAAGCTGTGTGCATAACTCCGTGCCTCCGAAATAAGCAGCATTGCCGATGGCGTAGCTAGCACACTGACAATGAACAAAAGATTACACACGCACTATTACATATACGAGCATACACAAGTAAACAACACAGCAGCGGACAGACCCCGGCCGACGTGCCCACGAATCGGTTGCCAGCATAATCTCAGTTACCACTTACTTAACGCATAAGAAACAAAAACAAAAAATCAAACATAAATGCTTAATCTCTGCTTTGCAGTCATGTGAACCTAATCTAGACAAGATTATCGTGCTCATGTTGACTTGTGGGGTCTTGGTGTTTATTGTACAATTGCAGTCGGACATTATTGTTGCATAAAGGAAACACACAATTTGACAATCAGTATCACACTTTTTATATTGTAAAAAGGCATAATAATTCTACCAGCAGAAGTTACAGTCTGAACAGCTAATTTCCAAATGGATCTGGGATGACTACTGATGTGGAAACTTGAAAGTGAGCCAGCTGTGCAAGTGTAGTTTGGAAGCCTCTATACATTGCTAATCTGAAATAATGTCTACAAACTAAAATCCAAATAATCACTACACGATAAAATTCAAAAACATTTTGCTAGAAAGAAATGAAATAAGTTACCTTTCGTACATCAGGTTCTTCATCATTAAGGCAATGTATAACAACTGACAACAGCTGCTGTCTACAACAAGCATTCATAAAAAAATCACACGACTATCAGCATCAACAATTAAACACTCCAACTACAAATCCCCATTTAGCTAATTTCTTAAACCAAGAATTTATTTCCCGTTTAACAGTTATAACTATGAATGAATTACACTCAGCGTTCTGTTCTATGAAACTTTTGTCTACGTCTGATGCAGTTCATGCGTAACATTTTGCCTCGCATTTTACTAGCATATGAAAAAATTATTAAGCAATCAATCTAATATTCTGTGAAAATAAAATGAAACATCAGCCACGTTCTCTTGACTAAACTGTTATTTCTTAATTTCACACTTTCACATGCTGACTCAGTACATTTAGCAATTATTTTCACATAAAAATCCCTTGTTTTACAAAACAGTTTTAACTACAATCAACTGACAAAAATATTAACAACATAATTTGAATAAATCATGCCACACCCCATTTTAACCATAATCCACTGATGCGACATTTATACAATATTTAAAACTAGACTGTCAAGCGTTGCACAAACCTAACAACGCTGTCCATGGCAGTCGTCAGCCGATAGCTGTTGGCCTGGCCAGTAGACCTAAGCCTAGGCTAGGCACTGCCTACCTGCACTGCAGCTTAATACAGCATGTTCTTATCTTGCAAGGTAATATATCCAAAAATCCAGTCATGTGACTTAACTTTGACCGATGACATTGAAAGTCAATAGGATTCTTGCGGTTATCTAGGTACATGTTCGCGCAAAATTTCATCGAGCTCAGTGCAGCAGCTCACAAGTTACTGTGGTAACACAGCAAGAAAACTTAGCGATAACGCTGAAAACAATACTGTCGTCATTACCACAAACAATAACAAACTGTAAAAGGTAAAAGGAAAGGTCAGAATGTAGCTCTTAAAAAGCGAACCCCTCACAGAGCTACGGAGCGTCACTTGTCATATGGGATCACACAGTGTTACCTGGCCACCTGACAGAGGTAAACGCGCCCCGCCTTAACCCCAGCCAGATAGGCCGGTACTCACTTTACCTACCCTGGAGGGATGGAAGGCTTAGTTGATCTAGGCGGTTGGTTATATACCAAGATGGTTTACCTGCCCGGATACAGTCACCCATCGCAGTATTAACCGGGCCCAGCGTACAGTAACTTGCCGATCGGATCAGATGCGTTACCACTACACCACGCCACCAACCAAAGTGTGCCAAAACTGTGCCACACTCACTGGTCAGCTAGAACCGAGTGAAAGCCGGCCGACTGTTTGAGCATGTTTCCGACCAGATTACAAGCACGAGACCGAACAGAAGCATCCGCGTGTGTCAACACAGATTCCAACAACTGGTAGTCTTCTGCACTTCGCACAAAATACAGTTAGCAATCAGTGAGCAAAGACGTTCGTACGGTGCCAACATAACACGTGGCAGCATGAGTGTAGCTAAAAACTGAAGTTGGTAAGGGTGGACTGAAAAGACTAAAATACCGAAAATGGAGGCCATAGGGAAAATTGGTTCATGGCTGAATTTCTTCAGGACGACGCTTCACATCAGCTAAGGGAGTTGGGTTGTGCACCTAAAGCTCCCTAGCAGGGACTAGGTTAGAGCCCCAACTGCAAATGCATTTTGGGCAGGAAAAAGCCATGAAAATAAATGCAGCATGTAGCATCAGTTATACTGCACTAATTTACATTCACAACTGAAGCTAAAAGGGGCACTTGCTCCCTACTGCCACTCTGTAGCTGCACCACTACATGCAATCTACTATACTTGCGCACTGCACTGTGCAAAGTTAATCATAAACCTGACCCTTGACCTTTCAAGCTAGAAATTGCCAGCACTGGTGAACGTTCATGGCACATCTGGTTTCTCTGAGCTTTTTGTTCTCGAGTTTGGAGCCCACAGCAGACAGATGAGCCAGAAATGAACCTGAATCAGTATGCTGCAAAGCGACAGCTATCTTGAAGTCCACTGCTAGTGATAGACAAACACATGGTACGTGCACACACAGACTGAAATATATACAGACATGACGTCTGACAATAAGCGTTGTTTATAGCTTTGACGGACGAGAAAGATCCGTAATGCAACCTATTCAGTTGTTTCAGAAGAGCACTGAAAGTTTAAACTGATATGCATATTATATAATGACAGTTGAGCAAAATAATCTGCAATGGAAGGTTGTCGGTAATACACTCACTCTGTGGTCCTTCAAAAATGTGTGTGAGCAGTGGTAGATGTTCGTCAGAGCTGCGTGCCAGGTGACTACAGATTGAAAGAATCTCTCGTGCAACCGACACATCGATGCCTCGACTGCATGCCATGCATGACGCCAGAAACTGCACCGCCTGCATGACCCAACATGCCATCCGCACCAGCAATCACAACAACTCAACTAATTCAACACGATTCACCGTGATGCTGTCTGAAGACCGCAAATTAGTCTCAGAGGGTTTCATGCAAATGTTCAACCTTTTTTTAAAATTTTAACACTGATGTGCTTGAAACTACATCCTAACTTAAATTATTCCAGTGTCCAGTGATCAATCAGTATCCGAGAAAAACTTTTTTTCTTATTGCAAATAGACAAATACAAACAGAAAACAAGACCACAATGTGGCCTATTCAAACAATCGCATGACGATACACCAAACTCTTGTCCATATGTTTGCCAGATATTCATTTATTTTCAAAAATCTATTACTTGTACACAAAGAAGGACATTTGCAACAAAAAAACACATTACAGATCTCACTGATACTCAAAAGTGTTACTACACTACGTAGTGAAATAATAGTTTTCAACTAGTAATACATTCTATGGAACGAGGTATCTGCCCCATTGCAGCTCTGAATCTGCAGCTTGGGTTAGGCTATAAAATATTTGAAGTTTAAATTCTTTTGCCCTTATTACTGGAAGAAAATGTATAATTATATTGTAAATGCATCTCATATGCATTTGATTGCCACAAAACAGATCACGAGAAAATTAAACCAGTGGAGTTAAAAATTGAAATTGAACTATATTGACATTTCAAGTTGCAGCTATAAAATTACCCAGCATGCATTGCGAGTAAAAGCTGTCGCCATAACAACAGTGACAACAACAAATTCTTTCCATTCTATCGAACATCGATACAAAAACATTTATATTTCATTTTGTCTCTTTAAGAAACACTTAAATACAACATAGAATAAAGTACTGATTAATGTTGACTAAACAGTGATTGATCGCCATGCAAAACCTGTAACCAGTAACCACTGAAGTAAACTTTCCTACTGAAAATGCATTTCAAGGCTTAAAAATTGAAAGAAAAATAGGGAAAAGAGTCATTTGATTTTGACCCCAAACAAACTCGATCTTACTATTCGGGCCCCGAATCACTGTGTAAAATTTCATCAAAATCAAATCAAAATTGCAGCTGTAGGAGTGCTAATAAACAGAGTGACAGAATGACAGAAGTGATTTCATAATCTGTCCCATGCTACGCTATAGCAATGGGACAGATAAAAAAATTGCACCGACAATAGTGATTATGAAGAAGCAAACTGGAACACTACATTATGGCTGTGGATGATGTTGACAAACTGGTCAATAAAAGCAGGACTGGACAGCACCAGGCGGCCGACAAGTCCAATTGGTAGATCGAGATGTTCAGGCTTCAGACAGGTTATGCAAGCTGCCAGCAACTTGTCCAGCAAACCGAGCTGACTGTAACAACTGCCATATAACACACATGCACACACTGGTCGTTGAACGTATCTACACCATGTCTCAAAAAATGTGCCACTTGTATTTTTTCAGTAACTGGATGAAGCATTGGGAGATTTTAGTAATTTTTGATGCACGACATCATGAATAAAGTTCATGTAAATGAGTTTCGCCACCTCACCTTAATACTGTTGCTAAGATACCTCGTAAAATGCCGCGTTCATAATTGGTGTGTATTCCAAATTTTTCAGATGATGAAAACGTTGATGACGTTAACTCAAAATACAAAAAGATAAAGACAACAACTACAATGATGATAATAAATATAATTAAAATATGCACGCATACATTTATTACACGTACATCAACTGCAGATCATTCCTGATGACTGTGCCCAAAGATATGGCAATCCACTGCACAATTTTCCATTGCAAACTATCTTCTTAGCTGAGTGTGAGACCCTACTACTATTACTACTACAACTATTGCTACTACTACTAAAGGTAAAAGTAAAGGTAAAGGTTGTCAATTTGTATAGCGCATCGTCGTGTACGACGTACACCTCTAATGTGCTTTTCGTCACTAACCAGAGCTGTCGATCACACAGCCGCCGCGTGCAGCCTGCAAACACAGGCTGGCGCACCGGCCGGCCAGGCAGCCCAGTCAGCTGTATAAAGGTCCCCACCTTCCGTAACCCATATAATAGGTTACTACTCATTTAACTGACCCCAGAGGGATGGCAGGCTGAGTTGGCCTTGTTGGTTGACTGATAGCGGACGGCGTACCCACAAAGTGGTCAAGCAGCCATCCATCAGTCTAGTGCAGGATAAGGAAAGTCTGCCGGCCAGGACCGACGTTCTATCCACTATGCTACGCCACCAACTACTACTGTTACTACTACTACTACTTGTACATGCATACCTCTGTATGTTAATAAGCAGTAGTTCACTGGCATCGATGGCAAATGGCATACAGCACAACTGAGTAACACGGATAATAACACTTGTAATTTCCCCGGCATCAAACTGGCTGCAATACACCAAACACAACAATTTGCCTCACACTGCTCAATAAAAGTCTTTCTCTGAATAAACTGAAGAGTTAAAACGGTAACCAAAAATTATACAAATTCATTAGAATACAACACTTTTTGATCAGTTTGCTGAGATTTCGTGGCAATGTCGTTGACATCGTAGTGACATCTGATGGACAGTTGTTCAGAGGAAGGCAGCAGCGCTCACAGAAACGTCAGCAAATACTAATCGATAAAGGTTGTAATTCAATAAATTTATACAACGTATTTGTAATTCTCACTGCATTACCCGACTAGTAAGAAGATATGAAGAAACTCCTTTCACATGACAACTGGTAAATATGGTCTATAAGATAATGCAAGATGAAACTGTGTAATAAATAAAACCAACATTTTACTAGCGGAATCATACACATATCCAGTAACCAAACGTCAAAATTTTTACAGGCCATATATGGACCCACAAAGCAACACCTGAACTAATACTATACTATTTTAACATAATATAGAGCAGAACGAAAAAGCAAACCCAAAGCTGAGTAAGTTAGTATACATTCTTGCATAAGGCAAAACTAAATCCAGTTGGCCTACTGTCTGCGGACAGGTAAACCATCTCGGTATATAACCAACCATAAAGATCAACTCAGCCTTCCATCTCACTGGGGTAGGCAAATTGACTGTCAACCTGCCTGGCAGGGTTTAGGTAGTATGGAAGGCGGCATGGTGTAGTGGCAATGCCTTGTGTCGAATAAACAGTCCTACACTGTACTTGGCTGCATGAGTGCCTGGAGCCACATATACCATTTTGATGCGTAACTGACTCAGCCTTCTACCCTCCTTGAGTATCAGCTTTCGAGCTGAGTAGTAATAAATAGCGACAGTGAATTAAGCTACAAGTTTAGGCAGATCTGAGGCTCAGGCTGATCAGCTTGGTCCAAAGGTCTGCGACAGCCCAGCACTCATGCTATATTCGTCAGATGAACCAGGCAGAATCATGCAGTAGCAGTGCCATGATGACAACACCATAACAAGAAATTTGAACTGATGCTCACAAGACGCGCGAAAACCTATAGCAGTTCCTGTTCGCAAACTGCCAGCCTATCTCCAGTTCATTCTTAAAGTGTGCGCTGCAGCAGAAGATCGCAAAAATCAATAAAAATCCCTTATTTTGAAAGTTCAAAGTCCTCGATGTTGATATGACTGAAAAACTTGTCACTAGTGCTTGTTGCGATAGGCAGCATGTACATGCCTATGTGCAACTGTGTTCACGAAAGACTGGCCAACAAAAACGGTAAAATAACAACTTTTACAGGGGTCTCTTTGATGCCCTCGTGCGCATGTTTCCTTGAACCTAGAAAATCAAGACTTGCAGCATTGAAATGTACATTCAATGCTGAAAATTTCATATGCAGCTTTGATTTCAGCGCAATTTGCTCTTAAAATGTGTCTCGCAGCACAAAATCACCAAAAAATCCATAAAAACCCCTATTTTAGCGTTCAAGGTCATCCAAGGTCACTGAATTCGGTGGCAATCGAGAGCCAATGTATGACTTTCTATTAGTGATTATTAGTAACATAGGCCCAATCTCGCACTGTTATTGAGATACAGCGACTTATTGGCTAAAAATCGCAAATTTTTCCTACCCCCTCTCTTTTAGCATCCTCGTTCGGGGTGACCCCCTTCAAATTTACGAAAAAGCTTTACGGTTCCTGAAAATAGAGTCTTCGGGCAGCCGACGGTAAAGAATTAGTGATCCTAGCTTGCACTGTTTTTGACTGATCCACCCGTGTGACAGACGGACAGACAGACGGACAGACAGAGGGATGGCCAGAATTGTGATGGTTTCGCGGGTAAAAACTGTCCTTCACTATCGCTATTCACTATTACTACATTAACCTAAAAAAAGAATCAATAAAATGGCTGTGTTTGCATTAGACCGTCATTACCTGTCATAGAGTGTGTGTAGAAATGGGGGTGAGATGAGGTGTGCCAGAGTGAGCATCATTAAATCATCGGGCTTAGCAAGCAGCTCCAGCAACTGCGACGACTCCTGCAGTACCAGCAACAAGCAGACAAATTTAATCAATCCACTTATCAATGAATTGATCGACTGATTAATGAGTACAAAAAATTTATAATTACACAAATGAATCAATTCACGAATAAAGAAATATATGAATAAATTGATAAATGCAAGAATGAATCGATAAACAAATAAATGAAAGAATAAACAAATAAACAAATCAAGCAATTGATCACTTTCAACCCACGGAACTAATTATTACAGATCTATCAGATTTCTCACAATGAAGTGACACAAGCTGCGAACACCAACGCTAACCTGTACAAGCGAGAGTTTTGCCTGCATCACAAACAAACCAAAAACTCAAAGAAAAATAAACATAATCACAAACAAAATTTCATCATCTCACACAATCTACAGCCGAAATAACATTACGGAAAAAGAACCTTGATGAAAACAGCAATGGCAATATTCAGTGCTGTCGACAATCCGCCGAAGCTAAGCAGCGACCAATCAGGCGGCTGAACAGTTGCCAACGGCGACGGAACAACAACATCAGCAGCATCATCATCGTCATCGACATCTCGCAGAACGGAGGTGTTATTCTCGGTAATAGTGGCGCTGCTGTTGACACGAAATACCTGAGCCAAACGCTGCCAGAACACGCTCCATATGCCACCGTCCACTATCAGTGTAGTCAGCGACAACTCCGCCTGCAGGCACACAGGCAGATTATAGGTTAAAATACACACTTAAAAGGGCGTGAATAACTCTTCATGGGAAACCTATCCCAAAGCTATGGAATATCACCTGCCATACGCGATCACAGAATGTTACCTGCCACCTGAAACAGGTGAATGCACCACACCTTAACCCCAGCCAAGCAGGCCAGTATTCGATTTGTCTAGCCTGAAGAGATGAAAGACCACGGTGACCTTGGTGTTAGTTATATACCGGGATGGTTCACCTGTTACCCATCCAGGTAGTAACTACATGACAGTGACATAAATGGGAGTGTCCAACCGACAACATTGCGATAAAAGTCGAACATCCTAACCATTATGCTACTAAGCAACTATCACATATGTGCACAGCAAGACACACCAGATGCAGCCAAGTGTCGATCAAAGCCTAATAACTCACGAGCTTGATCAATCTGAGTCTGCTATGTGACAGGATGAAACCGAACAGATGAAACATTAGACACATCTTAGGGAGTGTGAATCGATCACCCTCCTTGTTGCAGAAACTACAGTAGCAGCCAATTTCCCAAGGGAAGCTGGCCGCTCCAAGGCCAGTCACATATAGTCACCTTATTGAGTGCCGGAACAAAACAACATCAACAGAATATAAAACCACCTCACCCATCAGCATGTGGCTTAGCTATATTTACTATCTATATGTACTGCATGATGCAAACCTAACTTTAACCCTAACCCTAAATGTGACATTTTGAGCTAGAAACTGGCACATTGGTTACTCCCACCATGGGAAACGTCCACACCTACTTTGGAAACGTCCACACCTCTGCCTTTTTAATCCAGAAGCTTATGAGATACAGAAGTGAATGGAAGGAAGATAGACAGATGGCTGTCTACACCCATAATGCCACATAATAAACCGTTTTATTTCTTTTGTTTTTAAATAAACTCAAACGTAGGAATAGCGACTGATATATGCATATATCCACTTACGACCCTTACTTGCTAATGCACTAATCTGATTGTCATGTTCTATGCTGGAATACACTGCTAACACAATACTGCTATTAATAACAACAACAAAGATAGAAATCACCACAGCAAAAAATAATAACACACAAAATTCAAAAGATAACTGAAATAAACAAATTCGACTGGCTCTGACCTGTGCCAGAATCTGTGATAAGAGTGACATGAGACCATCCAAAATACCATAGCACAAAGGACATCTTACAAACACCTAAAAATACCAATACACGTCATACAATAACCTAGAAAAGCAGACAAAAGAACTTAGTACATTTTTTCTGTACTTTTCAGGTAACAGTACCATTTGCCATAAAAAATCTCTTGGTTTGGGAGGTCCAACTTACCGTGAGAATTTCAGCCAAATCATCCTGTAACCTTTTGTGCAATCCTGCCAAAAAAGTGAAAAAAGGGAAAGAAAAAGGGAAAAGGGAAGGGGAAGTAGAACACGAAAAAAAATGGGAAGGAGAAAGGGAAAAGGTAGGAAAGGAAAAGGGAAATGGGAAAGAAAATGAGGAAAGGAAAAGGGGAAGGGAAAAGAGAAGGGGAAAAAAGAAAAGGGGAAGGAAAAGGGTAAGGGTAAAGAAAAGTGGAAGGAAGATAGTTTAAGAAAAGTTAGACACAAGCATGCAAGCATGCACACACGCACGGACACTCAGGTGATTTTTACGTGCGAAAGCAACTACTGCTTTCAGCGCGTCTTAGCCATCGCAATTCTGTCTATCCATCTGTCTGTCTGTCCGTCTGTCACATGGGTGGATCAGTCAAAAACTGTGCAAGCTAGGATCACCAAATCTTCACCGTCGGCTGCCTGGAAGACTCTAGTTTCAGGAACCGTAAAGTGGAAGCTTTTCCATAAATTCGAGGGGGTCACCCCGAACGAGGGCGCTAAATGAGAGGCAGTGAGCAAAATTTGCGATTTTTGGTCAATAGTCACTGCATCTCAATAACGATGCGAGATAAGGCCTAGATTACTATTAATCACTAATAGGAAGTCGTAAACTGGCTCTCGATTGGCGCCGAATTCAATGACCTTGAATGACCTTAACCGCCAAAACAGGAAGTTTTATGGATTTTTTGGTTATTTCAAGCTGCGACACAAGTCTATATCATTCACAAGGTGACGCCACGCTACTATCGTTATGCGATCCATATAGAGAATTTGGTATTTGTATATTAACTTAGCGTGAATACCCCAATTTTCAGCTAAACTACTGAACCTGAACTGCTATAGGCTTTCGCACGTCTCGTGAGCATTAGCTCAATTTTCTTGTATACTCTGTCCAATGCTATGCACTGCGAACAGACAATAAACGCCGGCAATCACATAACCCCCGTCGGCCGCCGAATCCTTTTCAAATAAGTGTCAAAACCTTCTCTTTTGCAGTTTCTCTTCAAAAAATTCCATCGCCATCTTCTGCGTAAACCATATTTTTTTGCATTAATAATGGTGCTGGTGGCAGCATTGGCAACAAAATCAACTAGAAGGTGCTCAAGAGAGTGCATATCTCTGCCAAATAAATTTTACAAATAAATAACGTAAATGCATTTAGTAAATTTAACATATACTGGGTGGCGCAAAAAAACGTCCCGAACATTTGCATGCGTTATTCAGCCGAGCGGTCAAAATGAATAAGCACAAAAGCATTTATGTAATGACCAAACATCAACAAATACGTGTAGTAATTTTCGCCTAAAACACTTCTGTATTAGCTGTGATACAAACAAAATAGCGTCACATGCCATAAAGCAATTTTTGCAAGTGGTTCATCATTTGCATTGCCGCTCGTACACAAGCTATACCAATACGTCACAGTAGGCCGAATCATCAGTAACTGATCAGCAGAAAAATTGCTAAATAGATCCTCCATTCTCTTTTGCCAGTGCTGCTAGACGCTTTTTCCACGACAATATGGCTTTCTGATTCAGGCTGTCTGATGGCAACATCATGCCATGTGTCAGTGATAACATCCTGAAGATCTATGAGGTTCGCAAATGGCTCATGCCTTCCTTCATAGACAAGTTCTTGCAAGATACCTCAAACTGAATAATGTAGCGGGATTCAAATCTGTTGAGATTCAAATCTGTTGAATGCGCTGCCCATTCTTGTGAGTTGATAAAATCTGGCGTGTTGTACTGAAAAATTTTTTTAGTTGCTTTGATGCGGTGTGATGGAACGTTGTCTTTACATAGGGTAATTGGATTTTTAACTTGTCTTACATCATTAAGCGGCATTCAGCGGTGTCATTAGTGAAGTCTCTGAAATTTGTAACTGCGTAAGAGTACACATTGGTCTACAAATGCACAAAGGGGAATTTATCTCCATAAAGTATATGCACCGTTATATTTACGCAAAGTTCGGGACGTTTTTTTGCACCACCCGATATATTTTATCTATTTTCCTAAAAGTGCATAATTTTATGATAACTTTGGCAGTAATATTGGCGCCCAACATTACGTCATAATGGAGAAACTTACATTTGACGTCAACGATTTACAGACATAAAGTAAAAATGAGCTGCCATCATTAGGGGCTCCATTCAGGAGCCCCCCAGTGACGTCATCAGCCTAGCCCATCGACATCATGAATATTAGTGGCCTAGCCTTATCTGACGACGTCATTGGCTAGGCCATTAATATTCACGATGGCTGTAAGCTAGGCTGATGATGTCACTGGGGGAACTGATAGATTGAAATTTTTAGCATAACGTGACGTAATGCCGCATTTCGTTTGGAATTGCACATTAATTTCATACACTTATGAAGCTCAAATCGACATATTATATATACGAGGTTAAATGTCTAATTTAAATCTACACAAATTGCGCAAGTGAGTTTGACTGTGGCCATAGACCTACAGCCTTCACCAGTTCACTTTGGTGGAGATAATCAACAAGAGATGCGAAATCGGACCTGGCTGAGTTCAGTCAAGACAAAATAGATGGCATTGATAAGTTCTTCGGGTTGCACTGTGGGCGCAATGCCGAGACTTGACATTTGTGACAGCAACAGAACATCAGCCGCCTAGCACATCCACAATCAGCACCAGAAACCAGTACTCAACTATTATTAACTACGTATATATTTGACTAGACTTAGAGACTCTGATTCCATATTATACCAACAATAACAAAGCCAATAGAAAATAATAAATAAAAAATGTGCAAGTTCGTGTTTGGTAGCGAAAACGAATTATCTTAATTCTAATCCATTTCCCTTAATCCAACATCCGTTAAGAACCGAGTGTGATTAACTTATGTTTCTTATTAAAAAAAGTGAACTGAAAACAGATTAAAGCATTTCTAATCCCTAAGGATTAAGAAAAAACATGTATGCATTTGCACTGCAGCTGTTTGATGTTAAGTTCAAATTAACTCTAGTGTCAGCTGCAGTTTCCAACTATTGTTTTTCGTATCCGGTAGATAATTGCAAATGTTGGTTCCTAGAAAAAATAACACTGAAGTTAGATTTCAGTTCATGTTTGCAATGACCTCGGTATTTAATCTAAGAGAAAGTGTCAACTATAGTGTTAATCCAACTTCCTGACAAAACATGAACTCAGGTAATGTATTGAAACACAGATTTACGTATATGGAATAGTGGATCGCAAAAGTTTGATTGCAACAAAAATACAACCTTCAGCAAAATACAGCAGTTCCAAAACCAGTAAGACTGTCATGCTTCTACGATATTGTAATATAATTTGTCAGATACCAGAGAGCTTCCTTTACATGAACCTGACACCACAGATTGAGTGACAGCTAAAAAGTACTGTTACAACAAATTCACAAATAATTATAAAGAATATACAAACCGGGAAGAACTCCACAGTCCACATACATCAATAGATTGAACAGAAACCAATAGTACTCATAGTAGTTGTACTTGTAGCCATAAGAGTAGTAACCGCAGTAATAGCTGTGCGAGTAGCAGTTAGTTATAAAACTGATCCATTGCTTGTCTATCAATCAAAAACAACAAGAAAATCACTTACCGCATGACTGGCAATCTGTGATTCGGTGAAAATCGACATCACAGTCGCTGCTACGTCTTCAAGTCTGTGAAAATGGCAGCAAACAATTCAAATTCAACTAGGGACAATCAAAATTCAAGTCCACGTCAAACACATCTAATTGAAATAGTCTTCACGGGAAGACTTACAGTAAGTGCATCTGGCCTACGAAAAAAATCCTTCTGCACCAATTAACAACTCCAGCAAGTTAACTTTTCGGAACCTAAGCTAACGTGGAATAAATTCAATAAAGTCGGCTATCTCAAAAGAAACCTTGAGTATATTATAATGGTGGCAATAATGGCAGTGATAATAATCACAGATTTATTACAATTTCCATATCACCAAAAACACATATTTGTGCATGAGTCTGAGTGAGTGAGTGTGTAGAGTTTAATGTCCCACACGACACAGTTTAGGTCATTTCAAAGATGGCCTTTCCAAGCAAAATGTAAATACATACACATAATAATGGAACAGTAAGTTTAACCTTTACAGAAAACCATAATATGAAACATAAAACACCGAAACAATCTAAGCCTAACATTGTAAGAACGTGCCATTATAATTGTGGACAATGTAAGACTAATGGCAGGACTAATAATCTTCCCTGTTATTAAACAATAAATTACTAAGAATTCTACAGCAAAAAGACAATAATTGTAGGAATATTGAATTGTATGTAAACTATAATATTTTACCCATTACCAAACTTCATTGTTTTCAAATACTTTGTATTGTTCACAAATTTACTTACCATAAAGAATTACTGCCAAAGATTTATCATAATTATTTTACTAAAAACTATAAAATTCATGATTATTATAC
>Ga0209367_1002897_pt1 | contig 22990 bp, 11 predicted proteins | sample WorMetLIZISLAND2_FD_187412 | JGI IMG/M metagenome (GOLD analysis project Ga0209367, IMG submission 187412) | Marine gutless worms symbiont microbial communities from Max Planck institute for Marine Microbiology, Germany - Olavius geniculatus... ... | reverse complement strand
GACGACGAGTGACGTCACTGATGACGTCATGCCGATGACGCACGCTTCTGATGGTAAGAAAACTCGTCGCTACGACCGGTGCTTCCTGCCGGCTTAATAGCGACGCGGGATGATCGTCGTAACCTGATGGGGGAATTGTTGCATTACGCGGAATGTGAAGTTGTGGAAAGGGTGAGATGACCTGTTGCGGCATCTGTTCGCTGCATGCAGCAATCGGAACTGTTACCAATGCTGAGGGGGTGATTTTTGGCAAGAAATAGAATTTTCAACTTGCGTACGGGTAAATTATAACTAAAATATCGAGAAACGTCTGGCCAGTCGCTATATATAAAGTGTGAGACTGTGATTTGCAGCACTGGTTAACGTTACCAGGTTACTTTGTTTCTGCGTGGCTGTGGAATATGGATCGCTACCGGTGAACAGCTTATCAGCCAATCGGTCAATAAAGCAAGAATTTTTAATGTGGCCTAAGTAATAAGAACTGCTGTTAGGTTGACCAGAGACAAATTAAATGGAGTTAAGTCCAGGAAATAGTCTGGAAAAGATTTCGTAAAAAGATAGGTTCGTTTTGAGACGCTGACGGAAGGTGGATGTCACGTCGTCCGGCCGGTCGTTTCACGTCCGTGGGCCGACCGACAGCCGCGAAAGCCCGGGGTCGGCGACGGTTGACAACTTGACCGGAGGCACTGCCAGACGAACGGAGAGGTCGGTGGCCGGGAAAGTCGTCGACACAGCGTCACTCTATCCCCAAGGGGTCACCGTGGCAGTAATATCCCTAGCGTGTCACGTGGGAGAGCGTGGGCTGTGAGTTTGAGTCGTGCGTCAGAGCCGGTGGTCAGTTGACCCAAGATAGCATCACGGCGTTGATGTGACGTCAGCAAGATACTGCTGCTGCTGCTGTTTATAGCAGCAAGTGTCGTTCTATATACGCACAATCTAGCTCAACTGCCGCACAAAAACTGCCTGAAATTAAACGAAGCGACGCACAGCTGTGCTCACTTCACTGCATGATAGAGAAGCAGTCTGCAGCCCACGTGCCGATGACCTTCAGCGTGTCTCAGAGGTCACTCGAGTCGCTCGTTTGTTGAATCCCACAAAATGGTGTTTTCATCTCGAATGTGTCGTAACAAATTGTAGGCATATAGAGTCGTCGTTGCAAATGATCATTTTTTATTACATAATGAACAAAAATAAATTCTGACTATCTCATATTTGTATGATCTGATTTACCCTGATCATTATGCTATCGTACCGAATGCCACTGGTTGCTGCAGTTCGAAAGTTTTGTAGTAGATTCACAGCAAAACTCATACTGCTGTCTGTAAAAATAGTTGTTCTAAGTGAAGATTTCACCTATTGTTGCCTAACTTATACCCCCTTTACATGATGAAGCAAACATAAAGCAAACTTAGAGCACACGTCTAAACGTCGTGCACGTATATTTTGAATACGTTTGCTTCATGTTAGCTTCATGTGTGCTTCCTCGTGTAAACGGGGTATTACCTTGTTTGCTTGTATTTTAGTACTTTAATCTTTATTCGCGGCGCATGGCAGCAAGTAATACAAAAATACAAACATTGATATTTGACGCGTAATAACACGGACTTAATAGAAACATAGGTAAAAAGAAGACATTAGTTTAATGCGCGAGTTGTTCACAACAACAATATTTTTGTCGTCGTCGTTGTCGTCTTTAGTGCTGTTTTACCAGGCAAGAAATACAAGCAGCACATTATATTGTGTTATGGTGTATGATGGTAGTCGTGAATGTACTAGGCTAACTATAGCTGCTGTTTGTTGGTGGTGCGTAGACTACATCGCGAAGCACGGCAAGTTAACTGAGAAGAGCGCTCGACTTAAGTTCAGTCAGATCATTGACGCCGTCGCCTACTGTCATCGCTGCCGAGTTGTGCACAGAGACTTAAAGGTCACCTCCCCTCCGCTCTCTCAGTAACCACAGAGATAATAGTATAATAGCTAGAAACGCTCGGACAGCGGTGACATCCGCCGAGACTAGTGCTCCCACCTGTCGATTGTAAGTGACTTAGAGAGCAGTTCCGTACAACTTTACCTATCTGACAATATGCGGCTGTAATTCGAAATGACAATTTTTACATGCTGTTTTTACATATTGTTGTAGGCCTATGTACTGTGTGATATCTCTGTCTGTGAAAAAAATCCTATGCTTCGGCTCTAAATCAAATACATTAATTTATTTTCTGCATTGGTGAAGTTCGTAAATTAGTCAACATTCTTTTTTAATTTGGTATTTTGCTCGTGATTGTTGGCATTGATTGGACAGTTTGTTGTTTGCTTTCAGGCAGAGAATCTCTTGTTGGATGCTAATATGAACATCAAAATAGCAGGTCTGTTATAGGCTATGACATTTAACAAAACATGAGTCAACTGAAACTATTCACCAGCGACAATAATTTGCAGTTCTGAATGTTTTTGCAGCGTAGAATTCTATGGATCACTTACGTAGTCAAGTGTTCTAATTTTTAAAAATCGTTTTAGACGTGTCATTAAATTTGGTTGAATGCCTTCAAACTTTGGTATGGCAACTGAGTTGTAAGACTGCACGTAAGTTTACCGTGACCTTGAACTTTGATTTATTGACCCCAGTTATACCGCATAATTGGGGTCAGCAGATCAAAGTTCAAGGTTATGGTGGGATCAGTTATGTCGAACACTGCACTTTTAAGCGATATTCGTTCTGCAGGTTGTAGAGTCAAGTGTTTCAGTGAGTTTTGCTTCGGGTTTTAAAAGGCAAGCACGCCGACGTTTGGACGTCAGGGAATCGTTCAGTAGGTTAGAGTGGTCACTCAGGTATCGTGTGTTTGTGGCGTGTGCGCTGTAGACTTTGGTTTTGGCAACTATTTCACTACGGGGGAGGAGCTAGCGACGTGGTGTGGGTCTCCGCCTTACGCGGCGCCTGAGGTGTTCGAGGGAAAGCGATACCTCGGTCCCCACATTGACGTCTGGGTATGTCCACTCCTGATTCCTTCTACTGCTTTTGTCTTAACGATTGAGACTGGTAACAATTTTAGCAAGAACAAAGATATCGGCTCGATGCCGACATAACATGCGGCCATCTTTTAGCTACGCGTACTCTCTTACTGCACTGTGTAGCCCCCAACTTTAGCTTTAGTTTTTTGGGCTGAAAATGACACACTGATTGTTCTTGCCCCACGGGCAAACGTTCACGTCATTTTTGGTTGTGGTGTACCTTTTTGCTTTCACATTAGAAGCCGGTACGGGACAGGCAGACAAAACAGACGGACGTACGGGTAAGGTCCATAATGCGGCCTATTAGGTCGGCCGTATAATAATAATTTAATGTTGACTTAATAACAAGCTATATAAAGCGAGGTAGAACCTTTAACCTGGGCCCTTCAGTTTTAGTGCAGTGGACTTTTTGAATACTTTCGGACGCGGTTTCTGCACTGTTTCTGACTTTGCATCGTCACATTTTTATCGTCACTGATACCGGCTATTGCTACATGTGTTACTGTAGCGTGGTCTGTCCGTCCAATCGTCTGTCTGCATGTTTGTTACATTTGGCAGGGACTATCGCATGGCGTTAATTATTAGACAGGGACCCCATCCACACAGAAACAGCAAGTTTGAGCTCGGAATCCCGTCAAAAGTTGTAATTGCCAATTGCGGCCAAACTGTTACAGATTATGGAATGGTTACTGTACAAAACCCAGCAACGCTGTATCCGGCGGTACTCCAACTACCATTGGTGACCCCATATGGCTTCCCCTCCCCTTACTACCATGTTCGTCACGATACTGCCTAATATCAAATGAGTTTGGTGTATATTGGTGTGATTACAGAGTCTGGGCGTGGTGCTATACGTGCTGGTCTGCGGCGCGTTGCCGTTTGATGGTCACAACTTGCAGGCTTTGCGTGATCGAGTCTTGTCAGGGCGCTTCCGCATTCCTTACTTCATGTCTTCAGGTAGATACAGTACACAATACGCGTTAATACACACTCGCCGATGACATTCTGCTTTATTTGCATGATAATTCGTGGAAATTTATTCGCAGTTTTCTGTCTGATTGGGCGCTGTAGTGTGGTCGCTTCGCCACGCTGTTCATGCATTCTAGTATGAGACTACTGTTGCCAGATCGCAACTACTGAATTATGATGAAAAAGCTGAGTTCGAAACAGTAGTTGTAGGTCTGTGCATTTTATTTCATTGCAGAACGGTACCCGGTAGTGACTTGAAAGTTGACACAATGAGTAGGAACGAGCCGATTAACTTTAGTGCAGTTAAGTAACGTTGTAAGATTTGGTCATTGGCGAGATGCTGAGGCTCCTTTGTTCCAGACAGATAGCCGGCGTGGCAGTGGCAAAGACACGGTCGTCGATGGTAGCACATCACATGCTATCACATAGTTACGAGGGTCATCCCGTAAATACGATGCAAACGACATCTGTCTGTTAATTATAAAAATACGAAAAATCCCAAACATACTATACGTAGAGAATTTGTTCACGAGTACCAGCTGTGAGTGTTATTGCGAGTTTTGTTATCCTGAAAATTAACAGAATGATGCCCCGTTGTTTTGTGACGAATCTGTGGGACGATGGAGCTCTGTAGCTGGCAATGGTGAACTCAGCCGCACGGCCTCACTGGTGTACTGCTTGTTGACAGACTGTGAGCATCTGATACGGCGCATGTTGGTGCTGGAGCCCAAGAAGCGGTACACGATCGAGCAGATCCGGCGGCATCGCTGGATGAAGGTGGGTGCGGATGAAGCTGCATCCACTGACCAACAGCAACAGCAGCAGCCGCAGCAGCAGCAGAAACAGGTGCCCGTGACGTCATCAGCCAGCATCACGTCTCTGTCGTGCGGCGACTACGATGAACAGATACTCAAACTGATGCACACCCTGGGCATTGAACCGTGCAAGACCATCGAGGTAAACGACGACGTTGTCTCCGCCTTACTTTTTACAGTCAGCTGTGTCAGTAAATACGTCAGCATTAAACTAATACCCCGTTTACGCGAGGAAGCAAACATGAGGCACACTTGAGCAACCTTAGAGCAAATTTGAAGCAATCCTCGAGCACACGTCGTGCACTCTTAGTGCTGGCTTGGTAACGGTGTGTGCTTTATGACATTATGTGCTTCGTGTATGCTTCCTCGTGTAAACGGGATATAAGTTTACCGCTTGTAATTATTGTACGTAACCTCAAACGCGCTCGGCGTGCTAGTAGAATGCGCCACGGTAAAAGGTTTGAGCTGGCGTCTAAACGTAGACACAGAGTGTGTGCTGCTTTCGAGAGAAAGAGTCAGCAGGAGAGTTCCTAGCAGATGGTGTCATACTGTTGTGGAAAATGCGTCAGTGCAGGTTGGAACGTGGTTTTTCGATTTTTGGCTGATAAATCCCGCGTCTTCGTTCTAGTTCTTGCAGCAGCGTAACTTTAGCTTTGTCAAACCTAGAACGTAAATAGCGGTTCTAACCTTTCAGTAGACATGCTTATGTGTTTCGTCAATACGGTGTAACGTGATTTCGCTGTCGAAGTAGCCCGTGATATTTCTTTGGGGCCAGAAATCGTAATTAGCAGACCTTGGGGCGTCCATTGGTTAAAATTTTATGTAAGTCAGTGGACTATGGTCACTTCGTGCGACTCAGTTCTGGCTTGAGTAGAAATAAATCTGTTCGACACGACACGACGTGCCTAGCGTTTCTGAATTAAGTTTCAGTCACTCTGCTGAAGTTCCTGATTTCTGTTCAGAAGTTCCAAAGACCTGAGTGAATGTGAAAAGCGACGTAAAGCATAGTGCCTGATGAAGTGTGTTGATTGCTGTGCGGTTCGCAGGCGCTGCAGACGGACGCTTACAACCACTACACGGCCATCTACTGTCTGCTGCTCGAAAAACTTCGACAACATCGCATTCAACTGGCAGCCGAGTGCCGCGGTCCAGACGGACGACGTCGACGACCGAGCTCCATTGCTGACCAGGCAATGATAAACTCGGCCACACCTCACCCTGTACTGGCCAGCACACGCCGAGGTCCGTTCAGTCAGACCACCGACTGCGTCACGGCGGGCTCTGGAGGTCCCGGGGTGACGTCAGGTGGTGCGGCAGCCAGTCCCGGCACATCGAGCACTGGTACAGGGTCAACCACGCCGACCTACTCGGACATTGAGACGGCCGCTCTGACCGGCTGTCTACAGGAAATGTTCCCTGCTGGTGTACGCTACGTGCCGTCGTCACGCGCTAGCGGCAGGGTGATCACGACATCCATTGACGAGGGCGTCGAACTGGACTCTGATCTGTGTAGTACTGCTAGTATCTATAGCACTGTTAGCGGCGCTGGCGTTGTAGGTGCTACGGACGCGTCGCGCGGTGTGCTCTCCGGTACTTCGTCGTCCATAGCGACGGCGGCGTCGGTGGCCGCTAGCAGCAGTATACAGTCGATCAGCACTGGCATAGGTTCTCCATTCATGAGCTTCGATTCCAACGTGGAGGCGGACCTGATGTCGAGTCTGTCGTCGTGTAACGTGGACAGTATCAGTCAGCCGGCCGACCGACCTCTGACGACTGCCGCTAGTTCACCACGCCCTGCCGGTCCAACCACGACCGTCGCCGACACACCACTGGTCACCATGACTCCGCCGTTCAGCAGCAAATTTCAGCACGGAGCCGCTAAGCCGACGGCTAAGAACGGCGGCGCGGGCGGCGCAGCCGGCGCAGACCTGGTGCTCAGAGAGAGTCGATCTCCGGTGAGTTTCAGAGAGGGACGCCGGGCGTCAGACGGGGCGATGTTGGCGCAGTACGGCGTCGTCGTAGCGTTCCGCCAGCAACTGCGAGACACGACCAAGACTCGCGGCGTCACGGAACTACGTCAGCAGACGACGACCAGCAAGACCCCGCCACGAGGTCGTATGAGACAGCTGTCACTAGACGGAGCACATCCGACCACTTCCGGCGCCAGCGACGAACGACCGCCTAAACTAGCGACAAAGCGACGCAGTTACCCGTCGTCAGCCGACAGCCCGGTCGAAGACGAGCCACAGAAGATCGGCGACGCGGAGGGCGGTGGATACGCGACGCGAGGTACTGCCCCGCTACGAACTCCAGCGACCGCCGCCGCCGTGGGACCGGACCAGACCCCACCGTCTGCCGGCGGTACGACCGTGGTCTTTCCACCGCCCAAGTCAACGGCCGAGTCGCTGCATCAGAACATCGTGCAGACGAGGTTACAGCAACTGCTGCAGTCGGCGCGTCCGGCGTGCGTCACTCCTTCGCAGCCGCAGCCAGTCACAGAGCTTCATCCGTTACACCAGCAGCTGCAGCAGCTGCACGTCTCAGCCGTCTCATCATCATCATCATCAGCGTCATCGGCTCAGAGCGGCGCGGCGACCTCGGCACAAAAGGACGGCATGGAGGGACCGACCACAACGACACCGGGTGGTGCTGCGGCGACAGCCATCTTTCACTCGACCGTCGTGCCACCGCGACTCATGCGACGTCACTTCGTCCGCCAGTCGTCACACAAGATGTCGGCGCCGCCTCTCTCCACCACCACCGGCCTCACCATCGACGATGACTTGGAACTGCTACAGTGGCAGCCTGTCTGTGGCGAACTGCTGCCCCAGCTGTCACCAACCTTCGAGGAGACGAACGAGGAGGAGGACTCCGCCGCCGGCGACGCCGCCAGCGACGACCAAAACAACTGAACAGACAGACAGACAGCAGGAGGACGAGGGGTTACTTTGCACAACGCAGGGGGCGTGGTCGAAACAGACGGAACAGGATTTAAATCAACAGATCGTCGCTTTATGCACAACTCTTGCTAGGAATACGATGGTCACGGGAGACTTATCCACCGTCAGTATGCAGGCAGGGTCGTCATATTTGACTATCCACAAACTACGATCAAAATTCGTTCAGCGGTGTGGGAGCTCTTCCGACACACGCGTGGTCTCAGCAGGGTTGTTTGCGTCGGCAAAGTGAAGTCGTTTGGTCACTGGCCCAGAGAGAAAAAGAGATAAAGAGAGAGACATTTATCTCTCTGCACATACCGTCCGTCTCTATTTTACTCCAGCATCTCGGTTGCAATCATTCCGCGGTCCCATGTATTCGGACGCAGGCTAACTAACTGTATCTGCGTCCGTCTAGCTGTGTAGACGATGTTGTAACTTGTTTGTTGTTATTGTCATTCACTTGACTCTGGATGTGATCGTTAAAATGAACAACGCCGCGTATTACATGTACGCAGGCAAGCCTACGTCCAGTCTACAGACTGATTGTTTCTACGAGTTGTTGCTTGATGAAGCCTGTCTCTTCAGTGGCACATGCACCTCCTTTGAAGTGTTTAAGACCACCCCACAGACACCAATGAAGTGCATACACGAGCCCCATTACGTATGGGCTCTTAACTCGAAAGCGAAAGAAAGCATATAACCAAAACTTTGTTATGAAATCCCCAGGACAGGTAACTGGTGTGCCAATTTTCAGTTCAAAAGTTCATGATTACTGGACGTGAATAACGTCTGAAAAAAGTGACACCGATGTAGCCTGCATGTTTACCTACGGCGCTGACAGATTAAGTGCCAGCCAGCCGGCTCAAGCGCGTCGGGCGGCTTCAGCGCCGACTACAAGCTAGGTCTAACCATTGTGTTGCTCAGCTTGGCTTCAAGTCTATATTTTCTAGCTCTCTAGTACTGGGTAATATCTGTTGAATTATAACTATGGCGTTGAATGGCCTATTGTGTGCAGCCGCTCACTAAGTCGCATGGGTCCAAAATGAATACTTAACTTAAGCGCTGTGAGTGTGCTACGAGTATGTGCCAGTGAAGAGACGAGTGGTGTGGTTTCAGCCCTAGGTACTAAGTACTCTCCACTTTGTTCACTCGTTGAATGTTGTTGTCACTTGTTGTTACCATCCGGTGTTTAACGTCATTGTTCAGTCATTGAAACCCGTGGAAAGAAGTCTCGGTGAAGTCTAGATTTGAAGTTTTTTTTGTCACTGGCAGTAGAAACCGACATCAAGTGGTCATATACCGTTAGTTTGTAGGGCAGATCGACTGCCTGTGTTTTATTTGTTGACGTTATACTTCTGAGTTTACAATTCACGTTGTTTTGTATGATATTCAGTAGATGTTCTTCGTTCATATTCAAGTATTAGCTTGATCCTAGAAGTAGATGCACGTTGAACGAATTACGCAGATTTTCTAGGCATTTCAACATAATATAGGTGCATTGAATTTGACTTGTTATTAGCTGCCAGAGTTGTCAGATTAGGTCGTACGTAAGCCTTTCATATACCTGCAGAACTCTGCCCCGTGTAACTTAAAACTGTGGGTTTGCGGTTGCGTTTAAAAGAATTATTGAGTTATTGCTGAGTAGTTTTTTTATTTGTCAAAGCAAAGTTGTCTCGTTTCATGTTATTATTATGTTGAGTTGCACTGGATGTGTGTCGTGTACTAGGCGTGTCGTGCTGTAGTTGCGACCACAGCTTTATAGTGAAAGTTGTTATCGTATAAACTGTACATAACTACGATAGTATAGGCCTAATGAAACGTATATATACTGACTGTGCATAGGATGTGTACATATACAGATCTACCGGTGATAGTGTTTGTGATAATTATTAGCCTGCCGTTTTGTTGTCTCCGTATATATCTGTAATAATAAGTTATTATTTGATGATCTCGGTGACCGAGCGACTTTCAGGTCAGTGCTGAAGTTTTCCGGATCACCGTGCAACCCGTGTATACGCGTTGCACCAGAAACTAATCGCCCATTCGGCTTTCTTTGGTAACTTTTGATACGGGTTTTTCTTTGTTGTGCAATTTCATCGCAGACTTGTTTCATTAATTATGCAGTACGCATTCGCAGGTAATTGCAGTGTTTCACGGGTGCCATTTTGTCACTTTTGAACATTTTCCAAGACAAAGGTCGGAGAAATGCAGCAGCAGCATTAATTTTTTCTATGACTTAGCAATGCAGTATGTTTGATTTTTTGACTTGCAATTCTGTGCTGCTTTTTCTGTTAACCGTAAAACACTGGCCGGCCACTTTTGAAATATCTTATGAATTTTTATTTTAGACCGCCCAGATACTTGTGATGATTTGAACTGCGATCGACATAACGTGAACGTGGAGAATGCGAAAGAAAGTGTGAAACTGCTTTTCGTAAAACTGGTTCGCTACTGCCCTACTGAAAGTATGAAAACACTGCCAGAGCTGCAGGACGGTAACCGACGGTTAACGTTTTGGCGCACCCTGTGTATCGGCGCCAAGTCTAACGGGTAAAGAACCGGTATAGGTCTGATGTGTGTGAAACTCTTGCTGATAGTTCAGACTTGCTGCAGTGCTGTTGCTTGCTTAGGAACTGTAGCCGCTAGTCGTGCTAGCTATATAGACCTGATCGATTGTTGGTTGTATTTTTGTTAACGAACCAAACTTAGCACAAAGATTCGCGGCGTGAATATCATATACTGTACAGAGTGGAGCGGGGGGAACTCTGTCAGAACTCAGGGAGGTTGTCACCGACGCAGATTGCTCTGGAGTTGTTTTTTCCATAGTCGTTCCATATCTGCCTGTTGTAAAACCCGATGTCATTAACGTCGTCTGTATGGCTTTGGTAGAATGAGCCGAAATTCTGGCGAATTATCGAAAGTTGGTATGCGAAGAGAATATACTACCCGGTCGAATATCTGACGAATTTTGATACACTGTGTGTACCACGGTTACCAACTAACGTTTTAAAATGCCAAATAGGCGTAAGTCAAATTTTAGGCATTTTAAAAAGGCGTTTAGCAATGAAACTTTTTTTGGCTGGGCAGCTGGAAATTTTTGGCATTATTTTTTTACATTTGGCATTACAGAATTTAAATCAGGCAGTAACACTCAAATTTGACATTAATTTGGTATTAATTTGGCTTTAGCTGTATTTTTGCTAGTATCGACTAATATCCAATGTCGAAAATGACGGCCACTTTTGAAATATCTTATGAATTTTTATTTTTGCCCATTTAATGTGGCACATTATGAACAGCAAACTTACTACTGTCGAAACAATAAAAAGAATTGCGTAACGCCGTAAACAACAGTGGGGGCATATTTGGTATTCGGTAATCTGAACGACGCATTTCATCAGTAACGGTATCGTTAAAATTGGCATTTTGAGGCCACTTAGCAGTAAAATAGGTAACGTTTGGCATTTTTCAACCAAAATGTGTTGTCAACCCTATTTGCGTCGACAATATTATTTTGCTGTCAAGTTTTAAACACTGTACGAGAGACTCCGCGGGATTCTTATAGTCTGTAGTGTGTGATATACTGGAGGAGTATAGGTAAATCGGTGTTTATTTCCAGTAGTAGACTGTCGATGCTTGACCATGCTGTTGTGTTGCATGTTCGCTAGATAGAGACCTGTCTGAGTTGCCAAGTTTTTGTACGTTATGTCATCACGATAAAGCAATTATTACTATGGCGTGCGTTTGCGTATAGGCATTTGCTGGCGTGTACAGACGTCCGTATTAACATATCGTTGCAAACTTGCGACAGAAGAAATAAAATAGCATTTATTTGACATTGTGTATCGAGTCTTCATCTAACGTAGGCCTAGTTATCCGGTAATAAGATACGTCGCGAGTAATAGCCAGATCGGTTTATAATAGTCTTAGGACATTGCATCTGCGCGCACTGCAACGGCTAGCATACGGCGACGATCGTGCAATAAAGTTTTGATTTTTGCCTACAAATCTTCGTATCTGATAGTAGGGAGAAATCTTCAGCATGCATACAGTTAAACAGTTACCACAGTAGATCTTGGAGAGAGCACGATACCAACAACAAGGTTCTCAACCGAGCCGGTACCGAGAGACATCTGTTAAAGACAACTAGGAAGAGACAAGCAGAGTTTTTCAGGCACGTCATGAGGAAATCAGAACTAGAAAAGCTAGTCATGACCGGCAAGTGCGATGGCAAGAAAGTTCCAGGTAGACCGAGAACAAGCTACCTCACTAGCCTGAAGAAGTGACTGGACCCCAGAGCCAACGAGAACACCGTCATCCAAGCGAGTGCAACATGATCGCCAACTGAGACGACGACCACAGTAGGCCTAAGTAGGAAGTATCTGGAATTGGTCAAGTTCTTCCTACTGGCCTACTTATCAGAAACAGTGGAGGGCTTTTAGGCTACTGTCGTGAAGTCATACAACGCGCGTCGTAATGTTGATAGAAACTGGTCAACACAATGTCTTAGGCCGTAGTTACACGAAAAAAAACAAATAAAAATATTCAAAAAATCTTAGGCTAATATTCTGCAAATGCCATGACTTCGATCGTATTCAGTAACAAGCTGCTTAGAGCCATTTGACGCGGTTTTAAGCATCTTGTGAGCAGGTTTATGATTAATCGCAAACGAGTCTGCGACAGTTAAGAAGTCTTAAACGCCTGTCGAAGACCTGTTTGACGTAGGCCTATATGGCCCTATCTGGAATTGGTTTTACGAGCTGCCACACAATATCCAATAGCGCAAATAAACTCTTCCGTAATCGAAGAAAGAGATCAAAAATATTATTAACGATAACAACGAAATTAAAACCGTCGTCGTCAACAACAACAAGAAATATTATTAGATTGTGACCAATCTAATGTACTCCTCGTGCGCATCATTTACTTAGGTATTCTTTGAAGAGTTTTTTCGTTCTTTTCAGTTGGTATTAGAGACCCGGTGTCTAATTGAGACCCGTTTAATATTATACTAATAGTGACTGGCGTCGAGGTCGTTATCGGAAATTGTCTCCCCGAAGTTCATAAAATATTTCCCGATTTTAGGAACTGAGAGGAAAAACTTTCCAATAATGGTCGATGACGCTTGTTGCCATTTGTGTTGCTATATACCTCAACGCATGCGTTTATCTGGCACCGTTGTGGAGATATGGCGCCTCAAACATAATGGGGTCACGAGTTTGACCTTTTGGGGTCACGTGACGTCATCGGTCACGTGACCATTTGACTCCTGGGGGTCGACTTCCTACGGGTGGTCCATAGTGCCCATGCGTCTATCTAGCGCCGTTTGAAGTTCTTCCAGGAAGGCTCTTCCTGGAACAGGGGTCAGTCGTCGGTCGGTCCTCAATATTACACTGATCTCATATACTCCTCTTCGCTACCTTAGAAACGTAGCGCGCGAGGAGCAAAAATAACTGATAGTAGTGCAGCAATGGTTTAAGAGCATAGATGACACTGCATTTGCAACAGTTCTTTGTAGGCCGCAAAACTACGTTTTGTGCTATAAGATGGAGTAACGGGATCGTGGTGAGATAGCCATTTTGAGCAACTGACTACACCGTCATGCCTAGTGTGCGTTAACTGTGAATTTGGTGAAAAAAATTAAAGACAGTTATTGTTCAGTGGTTATAAAAGCACCCATTACCTGTCTTTTAAACCTCTGCTACGCTAGTTTTAGTGAGTTTTATCAGTTCCTGCATAAACCATAACGTCGGTCGTTTGTGGAGCCTGCTAAGCCTGACGTTTAAATTCCAGGCTTAAATTCCTGTTGTCGTTGCTCCATGGTATAGAACAAATTGAATGGCATTGTAACTTTCATGATCTCGAATCTGCGTTCGTTGTCACGTGTCAGTTGACGCCTATACGAAGTCGATGCACCAGAAACATGGAGATTAACCAGCAGGTCAGGATGACGTCACGGAATCCCGTCGCTGATTGGCTGGCGGAGGATGACGTGGTCTTGACGTCACGTTGGTGGAAGCCCCTGTCCGGCGCCGCAGCCTGATCGGCCACGAAGTGAACGCGATTGTTTTGTTCGTACGAGTCAAATCGTTCAAGCACGGACGACGACGTTGGAACCGGCACTTTATACCCTACCACGTCATCAACATAAAACACATCCTTAGGCCGTAACGCCGCAGTTTTGTGCGAAAAAAAGTTATACAGTAGGCCCTACATGCAAATGGTGCAATGTTTATGGTTTTTTTTAATTTGTGTGGTATATTTGAATACGGCTGCAAGTGGAAACATTTTTGTCCAAAAATCTCGCAAAAGTTGCCAGAATCGCGCACAGCTTAAAAAGAAACCGTAGTTAGTTTCTACAATAAAAATAGAAACTACATACGTACATTCCCTATTTTAATTACTTTCGTCATTAGGCTAATTTTAATAGCGACACAAACCTATGATTAGAAACAGTCGTACTCACGCAAGAGCAGTTGTGCTTCGGCGGTCGTTATTCCGACAGAGTTCTCTGCGAATAACTGGTACGACCGGAAGCACGATGGACGCGCTCGTCTCATGAACAATCGCGTCTCCATTGTATCGTCTGACCGTGCCTTTAGTATACATATCAACATATCACACAATAAACTTTGCAATAACACTCCCTATTAGATAATCTTTCATGAAACACGACGCTGTAATATAGGACAGAGCGGAGACTGATTGAGGCAGAAGTCTGGCCTTGTCCATGCCACTGCAAAACAAACATACATGTACAGTCACGTGATGCAGGTTTTGTTTTGTGCCGGTGCTACCAACAACACATTAACCTTTGGCTAGAGTTTCGTTCACTTCAAAACTGGACGACGACACCTTGCCGGATGTTCCATATAGAAAATCTGTCCACCAAGTTTCAGAATGATAACTTAATCAACATGAGTTCGAGCCCCCTAAAATTCCTCTGTGTATTATACGTCACAATTTAATGCGGTAACATAAACGGTGATAAAATGTTAAGCCATTAGTCGCATAATCCACATGGTCCGCGAGCCTATACGGCACAAATAATTCTCAACGGATTGTATAAAAATTTGTAATTTGCTAAAGCTAACACACGCGGCAAAGTAATACAGGTGGAGTAGTAAATGAACCGGCGCGGTGCACAGGTGGGTGCGAGAAATGAATGGTATACTCAATTCCACTAAGGTTTCGAAGTTCATCGAATTTGCTTTGCGGGTTAGGCAAACAACAGTGCATCATCATTGTCATCATCATAGAAATGTTTAACGTGGCTCGCCTTAGTAAAATTCGTATCATTTCTAGGGCCAAGTCGGAAAAGTGTCGTAGTGTCTCATTCTTAGTTCTCAGCCACATCACTCCCCCTCACATCCGACGAATTGCAGCAACAAATCAACTTCTCAGTAAGATCAGGTCCTCAACCGTCACTCTGCCCCTGATATCAGACATCGAGTCCCATCCTGAAGCCCGCCTTACATCACGACATCCAGTATGGCTCGAGGAATCACAACAGGAAGAAGTGTCACCATGTCAGAAATGGACTGAAAAGTGAGCTGCTTCAGATGTAGTAAACCGCTCATTGATCGTGGATCCTTCCATTGCACCTCCTGGATTCGATCTACGTCGACGCTTGTAGTCAACGTTGAACCACTTTCGCACTGGGCAGGGTCGATGTGCAGCCAACCTCGTCCGCTGAAATCAGGCTTCAGATCCGTCCTGTTCCTGTGGCGCACCTTCACAAACTATGTCGCACATTGTGAACGATTGTCTAGATACTAAATTTCCCGGCGGTCTGTCAGCCTTACGTTTGGCTGATGAGGAATCTATTGCCTGGCTCGGCATGCAAAGCATACGCTAAGAAGAATTTTAGCCCGACCAACATACTGTGCTCGTCTGGAAAACTTTTTAACGGACATAATGGGGAAAACGTCTGCAATTTTCTCACCGCAACCGGTCTGCCTAAACACCGCAGATCACCACAGATCAGCTGAGATAGCAGCGTTGGTTGTGGTTGGGTTAGCGTTAGGAGTAGGGTTAGAAGTAGAATTAGAGTTAAGAGTATAGTGAGTGCCATTTTAGCTTATATGTGGTGATCTGCGGTGTTTAGGCAGACCCCACCGCAACACACTGAACACTGTAGCAGTAAGTGAACCGACCATGACGAGTGTCCAATATTCCTCCTTGACCCTGCCCTCTGCGACCATCGTGCCGTTGTTGTCGATCTGCCAGTAGAGTGATGTGAGGCCAGGCCTGGCGCGCACCGTGCACAGCAGGTAGACATTGCGCTCGTCGACGTGTGCGGTCGAAGTCACACACTTCACCACGGGCGCGTCTACGCCACACAGCACCAGCCACCCGGAATGACAGGACATCCTATCTGCTGTCGATGACGTTTTGATATAGAATGAAAAGCAACTTTCTACATTATGCATTTCTTCAGTACCGTATTTTAATGTTGTCTAATGTACGCATTTGCTTGCAGTATTTGATTTTGTAATGAGAACAATATTTAGCATTTTGACATTTTGCATTTTGAAGTACCTTGTAGTTGGGACGTTTTGCTAGAAAACTATAATGAATGATACCTATGTTTTGCGATTCTGCCTATTAGCCGGGTACCATTTTTGTGGTTGCCGTCATTAATGGATTTACGTTCACTCATTCTGAATATGAAGTAATTAGGAAAAACTTTTTAAAAAGGTTCAAGGGAAGAGGTTTTTTTATAACTGTGAAAGCTGAATAGAAAGCGTGATTTTTTAATTATTAAATCTATTGCTAGCTCTGACATATTCATCACATTTCTGTCATCACACGTAACCGATGCATACGTGGTGCACCTATCGTCGAATTCCATCGATTTTATTTTTTTCCAGTTCAGTTCTAAGCTGCACACAGTCTACAAATAAGACTGTCGTTCAAATACTGTTTTCCGGAACATTAGTTATGCGCATGTGCACACAGACTATAACATTTTTCCGCGTAGTGCAAATATTTCGCAGTATTTTTCGTCTGTAACTCTGATGAGCACAGCAGATTGTCAATAGACCCATGGAGACACGAAATAGCACTTCACGACTGTAGTCGTGATACTATTGTATAGTTACTAGTATAGTCAGCAAAGTACAATGCAGGCTGTCAGATTATTATGCGGCCCTCTTCATAGGAGACCTCGTTAAGCAATGCACGTCGGCGGTCCTTTCGTCTGTCTGGAGTCCGGACTCATAACTGGAAAATACCGTAGTCCTCGGAAAGTTTTTAGTTTTCACAATCGCTTATTACTCCGTTTACACGATCAAGCAAACAACGAGCTAGCTCGATGAGCTATGGTAATTAACATGCTAATTAGGACGGCGGGCGGGTTGTGATTAGAAGGCTTATATAACACGTGATCACTGATCAGCTGTGGGCTAAGCCTAGGCCTACACTTGAGCCAGGGGCAAAATTCCATCAGGCCTGCTTGATGTTTGCTCGATGTTTGCTCAACATTTGCTCGATATTTGTCTACTGCCTATATGTAGATCATTTGCAAGTTTGCAACGCGCCGTTTAGTGAATTAGTTTGTGACATCAGAGCCATGAAAGGTAACAAAAGGCTCGACGTATATGACAAAGATAAATTCGGCTGAAGTGAAAGTCGTATATCGTTGCGGCCGGTAAAAGCTGTAACAGCCTCGACACGCAGAGCGCATTTAATGCCTTGTTCATAGCTACAAACTTAACGCAACTCAAGTGGTACGACAGTTTTCAATTAGTTCTGAACATTTTCGTTCGGTCCAGTTGAGTTTAGTTGCGTTTGTCGTTATGAACAAGGGTTTAGACCCGCACCAGCATCGTATAATACAGCGATAGCCGGACGGACGGTTGCAATGCACGACGTGGGTCGCTCACGGTCTCAACACGGCAAACTCACCGACCATTGGTGATCTCATGCTCCTTGCTGCTGCTGCTGCTGCTGTATTCAATATACACCTAGTGATGTGCGATTTGCTAACAGTCGAAACCATTCACCGTGTAAAAGTTATCCCGCAGTTTTGTGTAAAGAAATTAAACGCAGTAAGTAAATATTTTGTAGTGTGTCTTGGTGATGTCGATTAATGCAAACGTACTATGATTAATCTAAGCCCTGCTATCAGGGTTGGTACCTACTTCGTATTATCAAAAAGCCAATGCAGCCAAAACGATATTATAATGTTAACTAGAATGTAGTCAGAGTAGGAATGGGACTGTTTAATTTTGCAGTGATAAACCGCTGAACAACATTGAATCAGTGCACATCACTGAAGTCGCTGACATTATGCACTCGTGCACTGTATTGGTACCGGTAATGCTGAAAAAAGTCATACATCGTGATTCGGATTATCCCGCACTATAATCCATCAATTGTTTAAAGCAGACCGTTTCTCAAAAAATCACGAAATTCGCAATCCTGCCAGTAAAGAAAATCACCTGCTAGGCCTAGTTGATGTATAAACTCTACTTGTCCATTTAACGGCAGTCCACAGACACACGGACAAACAACAAATTCAGATATATGCATAAATTTGTGTGTAGTTCGAACTGGTCTCAGAGCTACGGAGCGTTACCTGCCATATGTGCTCACACAGTGTTTACCTGCCACCCAACGCAAGTGAACGCGTTCCAGCCGGAGAGGCCGGTACTTGGATGGACAGAAGGCTGAGTTTACCTGGGTGGATGGTTTACTTGTGTGAAGACAGTCACCCATCCAAGTAGTAACCGTATCCAGCGTGAAGCAACTTTGCTAATTAAAATCAACGCATCGTTCACCATATCAAAAGGTCAGCGTCAAGGCATGGAGCCAACAATGCACATACGGTGTGGGCCAAAAACCTTTACGGTCAAAAGTTAATTAAGTTATTTGGTCATTTGACTTGTTTTTCTTGTTAAATGCGCTAATTTACCATTTTCTTTTAGTCTATACTCTCGTATCATTTTTATTAGGCAAAAAAGACGTTGTTCTTCGTCTTTCAATGTCTAGAAGTTATACTTTTATGTAAATAAATTGTAATTTTATCACGACGATTGGATTAATTAACAAAGAACGATGCTATTTCACAATCTGCATGTGCAGAAACACCGTGGGGTTCCGAAAGAATAATATAAAAGTGCTTTCAAGTAAATTACCACATTTAAAATGTGAATAATTAATAGCAAATGTTGCAGCTGTTCAAACCGTATAAACATGTTGTGTTTTGCAGTTTACGTGGCGTTATATTGACATTGCTGGAAACGGTGTAAAGTAGTTAACTGTTACATAATAATACTGACGGTATATGAGCAGTGTGTTAATAGCGATGGCTGAGCCAATGTCGGACACGGTAGCCGTACACGCCAATCGCTTGTTGTCGTCGCTTGCAGTGAAGCGAAGAGCGTGACTGGATCGCTGTGTCCGGTACATCATCTGACGTAGACCGGGCTCACCAGTCAACGTTGCACGGTGCTCGATCTCTGATAACTGGTCGCTAATGTCAACCTATACTCACGCCCACAGTCCCACACAACATGCCGCGGTCATTATAACATAGTGAGCGTTACTAGTACCAACACAGTATTCTGTTATCGGCGTTATCATGGATTTTCTCAGCATATGCATAAAACTACTGAATTTGTGTATCGGTAGTCAGTGTGCGGAAATAGTTGATGCAGCACGCGGAATATACGGATCACTGCAACTGCGATTACACATTATGTTATACCGTGCGGTGACTGGTGTCCAGTGACATTAACCTGTGACTTTTCGAAATGAAAATTGATTGTCCAGCTAAAAACCAGCTATTTTACGCCCTGCAAAATCGTAATACTAATTGAATAATCTTTTAAAAGTTTACAGATTCAAATCATGATCCGGATGACCAACAATATCTAGACCTAAACGACCGGTCTCGATTCACTCATCTGAAACTTTCATCAAATCCCGTTCATAACATTTTGAGTAGTGTGAGTGAGTGAGCAGAGTTCAACGTCCGGTCAGATATATAGGCCTAATAGGTCATTTCGGGGACGGCCTTTCCAGGCAATGCACACAAACACATACCGGTAATAACAAAGCACAGAATTTAACCTTTGCCGAAAAACAGAACACACAAAACACAAAATATTGAACCTAAGCGTTTGAGTAGCGTTGCGAAGATGTTATGTTATGTGGCAGACAGACAGAGTTGATAACTGATACCTAACTTCCTCGTTTCTTTAACTAGTTGACTGACCTGTCCGAGGTGGACGCGCACTTCCGGGGGCGGATAGCCGCCGACGGCGACGCATGCCAAGTAGCTCTGCACCCCCGCAGTGAAGGTCAATCGACCCGCCTCGCCGTCTTCGCTCTGAACATCACGTGACCCCAAGACGTCATACGACGACGATGACGTCACGGACGCACTGTCGGTGGTCGCGTTGGAGCCCGTCAGGAAGAACACCGACTGAACCGGCGCTGAAACAAACCGCATCATCAACATCATCATCATCATCGTATCATTATCGTCGTCGTCGTCATGATTACTGTCACTGGATGTGAAGACCAGGCATAATGAGATATACGGTCACGTGGCGTCTGAAAATGCAAGAAACGAAAATGCGTACATGGGTAAAAATGCAAGACTGCAGAATGTTGGGCAAGAAATGCACTGTGCACTTTTGTGTCGCAAATTCCAGTCTCCCATTTTCTTTTCTCGCATATTCAGCTAATTTCTTATATTCATAATTCACAAAGTAATGTGGCGACGCATTACAGGCACGTTGGAATCTTTTACTTTATTGCAATTTTTGGAGAATGTAAGAGCGAAATAATTGCCTATTTTGGTAGCTATGATAGAAAAACTTGACGCCCACTTTTCTGACTGGCGGAGTAGTGGAACGTATAGGCCTACATAATACGAATGACAACATCAAGGCGTATTATTAAGTTATCCAGTCACAAATTAGCACCACGCAGTGCAAACGAAGACGAAGAGCGAGCCGACATAACTGACAGAAGATGATTCTACGAAAAAGGCGACAACGACAATAGAAAATAATTAAAATAATAATTCAGAGACACATATATCGAGTCTATTAGATTAGACGTGTGCATACCGCGTATGAATATGTAATGCGTGACGTCACCGAGCGTGTTAGCGCGCGGGCCGCGCACCTCGCAGGTATAATTGCCACTGTCTTCCAGTGATAGATCTACACAGGCCACCCACACAGACAGACAGACAGACAGTCAGGTACATGTCTGGTTGATGTATGATCCATCGATGTCCATGGCATTCATCTTTCGACGTTAGAACAAGCCGATGCTAACCCTTTCGATTGACAGATCAGAGTCCACAAACCACGGTCAGCACGTAATGATTTGAACACTTGCACCTTGGCAGCAGAGTTGATACATCTGGTATTCTAGTTTATCAAAAAAATGGTATTTTATTACTACTGTCATTATCGGCAGTATTTAAGTTACTATACTAATCATTTTAGCTTTTTGTCTTTGTGTGCTGCAATTCAATATTTTAAAAAAAAAATAATAAAACTTGAGCGAAAAGCGCGAAAGTCGATAGAATATTCAGTCCATGAAGTCAAATGCCGGAATATTGTCGTATAAACGGAAGAGTTTGAAACGTTTCACCGTCACTGAAATCGCTAAGATAGAAAACAGACAGGTCTAAAAACTCCTCTTGCCTTGCTAATATCAATCCTCCTCTCTGCGATCATCATGTTTGGTATTATCGCTATCATGGTATGAAGGTCATAATTATCGTCGTCATCATCAGCGTCCACCGTTTCACCCTTTGTGAATACTGAATATGTTGTAGATAACGGACGCCATTCTTTCGGTGTTTTTGTCATTGAGCATACTATCATCAATCAATTGTCAGCTTTACGAGTCGTATTCCGACCACTATTTGAGCAAGAGCGACTGTCTGTGGTTGTCCGTCTGCTTCGATGGGTTAAAAATTAATCTGTACTCGGCCGATCAGCCAATGCCAAAAGAAAACAGCGCCAGCCGCCAGTCGTTGATATAAGACGGATGCTTTATCAATTCATTCATAGCCGCCAATAAGTCGTCGCTCGGCCTAGCAGCGTGTCCGTCGTTATGTCACACAGCGAAATTTATCGGCGTCGCTCACGTGATTTCTGACAGACAGGTGCCCCAAACGACGATCGGCCATTTATTCCCTGCCTCCAAGTTTAGACGCTATTTTTCATTCACCGCTAAAAAAATCTGACCGCTACAAGGTGGCGCAACGCTACTATCGTTATGCGATCCAGATAGAGAATTTGGTATTTCTATATTAACTTAGCGTGAACCGGAACTGCTATAGGCTTTCGCGCGTCTCGTGAGCATTAGCTCAAATTTCTAGTATTTTATCGCCGACGCATCGACCCCGTATAGTGTAGTGTACGTACTCGTGATGCGTAGCTTCATGCGGTATCGCGGCGGGTGTTTGTCGAAGGCGACGACGAAACGTCGAGTCGCCAGGAACGGCGCCAGTATGTTGCCCATGATGTTGACCTCGGTCGTCTCCTGGCGCTGGTGCTTCTTCCAGACGACCGGGTTCTTAAACATGTTGAATGTCTCCCAGTAGAACTCGCAGTCGAGTTCGACGGACTGCCCGGCGTGCAGGACATAGACCTGACGCTCCGTCCACATTGTCAACACCGACCCTCCGCCGCCCACCACTAAACAGCACAAACCACAGATGCAAAAAAAACGTTTTGAAAAAATAAAAAAACGTTAAAAACGTGGTAAAAACGTTTTCAGTGAGCGTTTTTGAAAACAAAAAATAAAACGGTTGAGAAAATAAATAAAACGTTACAAATGTAAAAACGTGGCAAGAATTTTAAAAACATAAGAACGTTTTTTTATCTATGGCACAAACGCACACCATTGCCGTTATCAATCATTAAGTATAGTTTTCAACTTTTATCACGGTCTACAGTGTATTATGCGAGCGTAACGAGACATAGAACACTGTATAGACCGTCCGTGCTAAAACGTACTTATTGCATGGAAGTGATCGACGACGTGTTCTGCCTGGACGCAAATGTGATATAGAAACGCGCGGTGCTATCAGTCGTCACGCTTGAATGGAGTGAGATTAACACTGCAGACACTATAGTGAGAGACAGGGGGACTAAGTAGTCATTAAGTAACAACTGCTATAGCCTAGTTGTTCCTTTGTCAAGTTATACCCCGTTTACACGATCGAGCAAGCATCCAGCTAGCTCGACAAGCTACGGTAATTAGCATGCTAATTAGAAG
>Ga0209367_1002896_pt1 | contig 22991 bp, 13 predicted proteins | sample WorMetLIZISLAND2_FD_187412 | JGI IMG/M metagenome (GOLD analysis project Ga0209367, IMG submission 187412) | Marine gutless worms symbiont microbial communities from Max Planck institute for Marine Microbiology, Germany - Olavius geniculatus... ... | reverse complement strand
CAATCGGGTCAGGGGTTTTGATTCTGTGGGGGGTCGAATTTTTGGCTTTCCCATAAGAAAGAGAAGTCGCCGTTAACACAGGGCTTGAACTACCGTTCAGCCTGTGATCATCTGCTGCTCGTATCGTCCTATCAGTTCTCAGTTCGCAATACCCGTAGAACTCTGACGACAGCGTCTCTGTACCTAAAGCTGCGGCATCATGAAGCTGTTCATCGTTCTATCTAATGGCAACATTTTCGTCCCACGACAATTTGTGGCGTCGCTGTCGGCTTTGAACAGCCTTTCGGCATACATTGCTGCTTCGCCGCCGTTCCTATATCCGGATATTCTCGTGCGACACTTGACATCATGTATACTGATGTGGACTGCAATAGCTCGCTATTTGGCGTATAGCGAAAAGAATATAGATTAACACGATACGTATTGTGTTAGCAAAGCAAGTGGATCCGGCAGAAAGCAATGGTGACGATGTTGATTCTGTTTATTTTGTTTTTCATTATCGCTCGCATCGGTGTAAATCCCCCGCGCTGCAGTTTATCTGCGCGCTGATCAATAATTGATGAAGATTATCACCTAGCTAATCCGCTCAGTCTCCGCAGCTATTCGCTGTCGTGACATAAGCATGACGTAAGCAGTGACGTCAGCAACTGTGACGTCATAAGTAGTGCGTTGCTATAATTGAGTTTTCTATTTAAAGTTTCTAAACGATGCCATTAAATGTCGTAGTTTGTTTATATTTTACAATTTTATTTGTACAGACAGACTTGGTTGAAGTAGCTTTCTTATTAACCGAATTATATATCAATAGGCCTAATGTGTAGTCAGATGTAATTAGTCGTGAACTTGTGATAGCATTTTAATCTACATTTATTTATCTTACCTGATTTAGCTCCGTTTTTACTATATCATTCAGATTAGAATATCATCTTTATACTCATTTTTTTCATAATGCGATTGGCATTTTTATGGTCAATATTATTATGCAAGTACTAATCTGTCAAAAGTTTGTAATTTAAATAATTCTTGAACAATTAAAATAGAATGATGTATTATAATAAGTCATAAAGCTTGAGTCAACTTTGTAATAGTTTTTTGAGAAAAAAGTCGACGTAATGAAGTGTAAAGTGCAGTGCAATCATTTCAGTAAATTATAGGAGGTCTCAGTAATGGAATCTCCGTTTATGTAATGTATTGTTTTTGCAACAATAACAGTGTTTTGAAGCTACGATTTAAGCCTATAAGGAAAAATTAAAATCATAAGTCCTTGGGGGTCCGTAGACTCTTCCAGCCCCCTTAAATGACGCCCCTGGTAAAGTGTGTCACAGAGAAGCGGTACATTGGCTTAGCAAATGAAATAAGAACAAGAATCCCAGCTTTTGCTAGGATGGTCGACCGTGCTAGTTGTCAATAACCTTCAAGGTCATCCAAGGTCAATGATCTTTATCTACTCTTACAAGGCGTGTGATTAATAGTAACCTAAGCCGTATCTATCACTGTTTCCGAGATATGGGCAGTTTTTCGTTGGAAAACACACATTTTTTTATTTCACGTTCATTTAACCTTTAATTTTAAAATGTTGCCCTTAGAGTGGATGGCTAGAATTTTGCGTGCTCAAGTTTAAGACCCATGTCTAATTATTCATGTAAAAAAATTTTCCCTACGACCTACACGCGTTGTAGACGGACGGACAGACGGACGACAACCATGCCAGTAGCTCGACCGTTACTTGAGTACGGTCAGCTAAAAAGTATCTTTATTACGGAATCTAATTTCCTTCCCTTTGCTATACCTCGTTTCTGCGATTTGCTTATATATGCAACTTTATTCGTCATTCAAAAATGACAGCAAAGAAAAAAAACAAAAACAAACAACAAGCTAGAAACGGAAACTAGGCTAAATATAAACAGTCATATCAATCATATCAGATCATTCAGATCACGTCTCGCGCAGCCTAAAACTGAACTACATAGAGAGTTATCAAAATTCATAAATTTTGTCAAAAATTTCTGTCTACGACACACAATTAAGCTAGATACAGACTGGATATTAAACATGACACGACATTCGTTTACAATGTCAGTAGACGATGTGTTGAACAACTTCATCAACAGACGTGTTTGTATAAAGTCCAACGATCGCTTGTCAGCCACATTAAGTAGGCAAGCGTCAAGTCCATACAGCAAGATTGGCACACATTTCATCGATATTAAGTGCAACATAGTCTCTTCACTAGCAATGCGTAAAACTTTACTGAATAGTGAATTCACAGCATGGAAGAAAGACTTTTTACAATGAGTAAGATCGATCTTAAACTGTCTGCTGGCCCTCAACCACACACCAAGATAGCTGCATGAGGCCACCCAAAGAATATCATCACCCTTTATGTTTTTTTAACGAGCAACAGGGAGACTGATACATCGGGCCAAACCGGATACACACGGACTTCTTGGTATTCAAGGACATGTCTAGTTCAAATAACTCGATTTCAACAATATGCAGTAGCTTTTGCAGCTTATTGCTTCCGTTATGCGTATTTTGCGTCAATTGCCTTGAGACAGACGTCGTCCGATGCATCTCGCTCGGATAGTGCGCAACACTATTGTAACGGAGACGTTCAAACTCAGTGTTAAACACCAGATTAGTCGTCCTTAAGTCGTGATTACGTTACGTGTGAAATGAACATTTTCCGGCCTTCTGAGAGGCTTGTGCACACTGTCTGCTCGGTTTCAGAGCGTTAGTTACAAATATATTCCAAAATCTTTCTCTTCAGTTATTGTCTGGAGTTGGCGTAACTGACCTTGATCGTCCATATAATACTGGGTAGGATGTGTGTGTCCAATGTGCATGACTTTACATTTCTCGCGGTGGAAGCGTAGCTAGTAGCTACTTGTCTGACCGGTTTGCTGTCACTTTATTCTTCCACTTTGCTGTTTTATCAACTTTCGTTTTTGCGTACTATTACGTATGCAGTCTATATTATGAATAGATAAATTAACAAATAAAATTTTAACAGAATAAATGTGCACTTTCGCGTTATCGTATTTGTTTACATTTCCGTTTCCTTCGCAAACAACCCTCGGTGCGATAGATTATTCTCATCTAGCGGACTGCAGAAGCTTGCGTTGTGGATGCCTGGTTGCTGGCCGTCACGAAATATAATTACTTCGCGGTAACGAACGCACAGTAGCATGGCCGGTGTCTCATTAATATGTCTTCTCCATGAAAAAATCCACCCCGGGAGAGATAATCACGGATTTGATATGTTTCCCCCTTATTAAAATAAAATATTCTTTAATATAGGATCGTCACTAGAAAAAGTTCCCCCCGGCCGACAATTTACCGATAAATTGTCGGTCGGGGGAGACTTTACTAGGGCGACACCGGCATCGCTCGAGCGCGTTCGACCGATCATTGAACTTGGAGCAGTAATTGCGTTTTCGGGTTGTGCGGACGCTTCATTGGCGCCCGAATTAACGGTCCTATAGTGATCGACTAGGCGCCACGGCCGATACTCTATTAGCCGTATACTGCTCTCCGCGGTGCCGTTCCCCAATGATTGTTTCAGTTAATGTGTTTGGACCAACAATCCTCGTCCGTTGCCGTCGTCCTTTTAGTGATGCCCTGTCGGTTCGGTTTTTTTGTACTCGTTACTTTGCTCTGCGCACTTTTCAAGCTGTTTCTAGCTTGTCTGATATGCTGCATATTTTGCCTGCACGATGGTCCAATCTTATGAGTCTTTATCGCGTTACATTGCATACGCATGTGTGGTCCAAACGTAAGCTAGGCTACTGTTTTTTCATGACTATCGCACAGTATTTACTGATTTTAGACATATTTACGGGCGTACTCAGCAGTTAATCTTGTTTTCTGGCTATTTTCTAGACTGGACTTTATCCAGCCTCTCCCTGATGGACCTAGGAGTAGTATGTGCATGTACGAGTACTACTTGGGCCACTATCGAAATCCCGAATTGGTCGATTGATTGGCCGATTGATTGATGTGTTGGTGTGTGTTTCTGTGCGTGGTACAGAAGCGGCGGATGGCGCCGGGAGCGGCTGGAAGCGCCCCGCAGTTTGGCTGCAGTCTCAAGGAACTGCGCGAGTTGATGGAGCAGCGCGGCCTTGACGCCGTCGCACGGATACAGCAACAATACGGCGGAGTCCTCGAACTCTGCCGACGACTTTACACATCACCCACCGAAGGTAATGTACCAGTCGGAAAATTACTATGTGTGAGGTTAAAGGTCGCAAACTTAATTATCCAAACTTGTAACAGCATTTGAATCTACTTTTACTCGTCGCATCTCGTTTAGCTTCAATTTTTATTTATTTTTGGTTGATAGCAGTCTTCTGTAGTTACAAACTCGGCTGATGTTACTTCCCGCTAGGTCTGCAATGACCTTCCAGTACTGTAAGGCATCAACGTGGTATTGTGTCGCGACACGCTAGCCTGTTTGATGACAGAGGCAAATGTCGATGAACAGTATGTTTAGTTGTTACGTGACAACGAAACTGCGACGAGTCGAACACGCCAGCTCATAAACGTGCAAACTCATGAAGAGAAATCATGAACGTGAAACGACCAAATCAAATCAAAAAGACACTACGTCATATCGAATAATAAAGCCATGATAGCGGCCTATATATACTTGTCGACCAAGTCCATTGGCATGCACGCCGCGCCTGCGAGCAGAAAACTGGTTTCAGCCTATTTCTATGGCGCTCGATATACGTTTTTTGCCTAGGCTCTATTACTTTTGCCTACTTTGGCTGTTTCTAATATTTGTACATTTAATTGCTATAATTTTGATGAACAAAGTTCATACACTGTGAACCAAGTATCTGTACTTCAAAACAACTTACTTGAATTATTAATTTACTCGAGAAATGTCTAATAATTATAATGACAATTAAAAAATTGAGACTGGTGCAGTAATGCGATTACTGTTGTAATACGCCGATTTTTTTCTGAAAATACAGCATATTACAATAAACGTATAAATTCTCGAAGAAGTGTAAAACAAAGCAGCTGAAGAACTGTGTATTCGCCACATTTCAGTATAGAGCTGACGAGTGTTCAATCGCATAGCGTGATTGATGAAGCCTTGGCTTGAATCAATCAATCAATTCGCATTGAAGTCTGTCCTTGTGATCGTTCAGGCTGTTGACATGTTATCGATAAACTTTTCCTATTTACAACACTTCCTACACGACGACGGCTTTTTGGTGATTTTTGTAGTGAATTGTTTCGCATTGCATTCATTTTTATTGCGAAAGCATTTAAATCGCAATCTTATTATTAAAGTACATGATCATTTGACTAATATCCGAAATACGTCAATGGATATGTCCTTCTGAATATAAATTTTTTTCAGTCAATCAATCGTCAAAGTTCTCTGTGTTGAAAGCAAATCAAATGCGCGTAAAATGTGCTAGGGGGCCTAAAGCGAATTTTGCAGCTTGGCATTTAAAATACTTAGAGAGCAAACCCGTCAAGAGGGGCAAGGGATGGCTCCGCAATATTTGGAAGGGCCGCCGTCGCGCTAAATATAAAGTAAGTACACTATATGTGAAATTTTAAAAAGAAAAAAATTAATTTTTCCCCAGAGGGGCCCAGCGAGAATGTTTCCCGGGCTCCTCTGTGGCTTTCGACGGGCCTGCTTAAAAGTCGTTTATTGACTTTTGCGGAAAAGTTATAGATAACTGTTACAAGAATTCACACATCAAATCCGTGCCAAACAAGCTGTCGGCTTTGAGCATTTGGACCAGCTGAGCCAAGTACAACAAGCCCTTGAGTGCACCAAGGTCAAGGCGCAACGTCGCTAATCTTTATATACCAGACGACGATGAAACAAATCAGTTTATATTTTCTCTGCCGAAGCTGGTCGATATCTGTTTGTTGCGTGCATGGAGGAGCATTAAATGATGATAAATTCGTACATGACATAGACCACTATACAAGTCGGTTAGAGCGTTCGTGACTGACGGTTGAAAGCCGTTCCATCATGGTGGAGACTCGGGGAGCGAGTCCGGCTGTTGTCTGGCTGGACGCACGGACAATACAATATTGGACTGGGACGGGCACCGACCTTCTGGTTGCACCACATGACATCATCACGTGACATTTCGTCTCAGTCTCTAGGCCGGCGGGCGTCACATTAAAATGTCTCCCCCATGAAAAACCTGCTCGAGGAGAGATAATCACAGAATTGATATGTCTCTTCCTTATTAAAATACCGCCGGCCCCATAAAAAGTATTTCCCCATTATAGAATCGCCCCGTCCCTCAGAAAAGTCTTCCCCGGCCGAAAATTTACCGGCAAAAGTCCGACCCCCTCAGGCAGATATTTATACTGATTAATTGTCGGCCGAGGGGAGACTTTTCCGGGAAGAGACGATTCTATAATGGGGCACCTGTCACCGACAACTGCATGGTGACGTTTAATCTGGCGCCGTTTATGACTGCTGCCTGTGTTCCGAAACACGGCGTCACGTGTCGCGTGAGGTCATCGCTGTAAATGACGTCAGCGATGACGTCACGCGACGGTCGTATAATAGGCGCGAATGAGACTGTCAGTAGTACGTCTCTCATATCATTACTACCGTGTTCCTATGTTTAACCGATTGACTGACTGACATATCAGACGTGCTTGCAGCCGTAGAATCAGCGCACTATCGGTACTAAAAATAATTATCTATGAGAGAAGTGAACTGACTACTGAGTGAACGGTGGAGGTCAAGTTTTCACTTTTGTCTGTGTGTCTGTGTGTCTGTCTATGCATATCATAGTGACTCACAGTGCAGCGGCGCTGGCGTGACGTCATGATATCAATGACGTCATTATATTATCACCAGCAAATTGTGACGTCACCAACAGCAACGCGTGCTGCGAGAGCGCTACGTTTACAGCTAGTAGCATTAGGAAAGGAAGAATTATGGTTAATTACCGGTAACAAATTCACAAAATGCAATAAAATGACTGCTTTGTATAAATTTACTTGGCGGAGATATGCACTCTCACGAGCGCTTTCTAGTACTAATAGTGGTTTTCAAGTTTTGCCCATGCTGTGCTGAACTGGTTTGTTATACGTCTCGGTTGCACGATTTAGATATCACAATTTTACGGCTGTAAAACATTAGTATTTGTTATTGAGCTGTGTTGAGCTGGACTAAAACGATCTTTTTGACGGTATATCGCAGCTGATCGTGTGCGGCAAGGGATGCTGTTTCCTTAGAACCAGATTGCATGCGACGTCTCAGTAGCAGATCAAATCACTTCGTGGCTCAATTAGAGCAAGATTTGTTTAACATCCTTTCGGGGAGTATCGTGCTCGGCATCGGATGTTTTCTGCTGGCAAATGACAGGCCTTCGTAGCGAACTGTCGTCAAAGCTTGTGGATAAGGTTTTGTAGTAAACTTTTTGTAAAATAATTAATCAATTAATAAAAAAATTTATAAAGCGGTTTTTACAAAGTTCTCAGAGGCGCCAGCTACGAGTATGCACGATCAAAATGCCATGTCTCAAAGCACAGTTTTAAACACTGTCTACTAATGTGACTGTTTTGGGCTCAGCTCCTTCAGTTTAATGTACATGACACACTGGCCAGTAAGTAGTTTTGTCGGTGATGCCACTGAAAGTAAAGACCATCCTTTCTAGCAGGGTTCAGGGTGGAGCACAGCACTCTCAGATTTTTGGGGCTGGAACCGTGACTGTTCATGGAAAGCTGTTTTTGCTAAACAATCGATCTTCTCCGAGTCGTTTTCATTAGTGAATGTTCAACAATGCCTGCAGTTTGTTTGATGATGCAGGTTTGAGTGGGTCGGCGGACGACATTCGTCATCGCAAGGAGGTGTTCGGTGCGAACGTCATACCGCCGCGACCGCCCAAGAGCTTCCTGCAGCTCGTCTGGGAAGCTCTGCAGGACATCACGCTCATTATTCTCATCATAGCCGCTGTCATCTCGTTTGCGTTGTCCATCTACCGGCCGTCGTCCGACGACGAAGAAGGTAACAATGCGTAAAATGCACTTACGCAAATCATTTGGCAATAAAATCACGCGTTTCGAATGTTGTGTGTATATAAACAGCGACATCGTTGGTTGAAACGGTTGGGTGCAAGAAGTTGCAGTTTTCCGAAAGACAGCTGCAAATTTTAGCACCGTCAGGCGTAAAAAAATCTCTGTGTTTCAGTTGACATGGATCCTTAAAACCTCCGTCCCTAATTTTTTGATTGGACCCTTAAGATGCGGTTACACTAGCGGTCCGGACGGTCGTCAAAAACACTAACCGTCCGGACCGCTAGTGTGACCGCATCTTTAAAATGTTGGCGCAGTTTTCTGATTCCTTTCATTGAAGTATTGCTGAAACAAAACTGTTCGCATTCTAGTCTGTTATGCTACAGTATTAATTTACGTTAGTTTTTACGAGCAACAATTTGATTTGTGGCCGTTTTATGAGCTGTTATTAAATAAGCTTATTACACAAAATGTCATGAAATAAAAACTAAAATCATTCCCCGCCGTTTCTGTTACTTTGCCTGACTGCAATCGAAAGCACGTAGCTGTTTAGGTCTTAACGGCCTACTACTGACGCAAATTATTTATTAGTAAAATCACGGGTTTCAAATGTGCATAAACAGCGACATCGTAGGTTGAAAAGGTTGGGTAAGTAGCAATTTTCCACAGAGAGCTGGAAATTTAAGTACAAAAAACACGGATGCTCGAAATTTTAATTTTGTTTTTTAATACTGTTTTACATAAAAAAATTTTTTAGCCCTGAATGTTGTATTTTTGGGAGAAAGTTTTTGTTGTGTATTAAAATGGCGTTAAAATACTGACGCAAATTACTGACGCGGATGAATTATTAGCGAAGTTAGCCTATGAGCTTCAATTGTTGTGTGTAAACTATACTAGCTGTGCAAACATTTTTATGGTTTCTGTAAACATGTGTTATTGGTTAAGACTGATCAGATTTTTCTGTTATTTTGCACGTTAGCTGCCATATTTTTTGATGAATTGAGACTAGTAAGTAGCTAATCGTTTCGCTGCTATTCAACGTTGGCATATGTGGGACAAATCGATACCGTAGAGCGGCACAAGCTGGTCACCTTTCTTAACGCTCAGCCGCAGCGAATGCCAAAACATTGCGAAGGCAACCCTAACAGAAAATTTGGAATGACGAAAAAAGTTCACAAAACGCTTCATATTATTTTTTACGCACAGAAGTTACTGAAAAGTCGTCTAAAACTTCGCGTTCATTAGCAAACATTTTGTTCACATATTTAACAATTGTTCCGTTGTTTGTTGAAACAGTTTGACCAAAAATTGTACACGGTGTAAGAAACTGTTTGTTTGAATCGCAGAACGTAATTTCTCAGCACTTTCGTTTTGTAATATATCTTCTTTTGATTGCAATCGCACAAACGGCACTATTAGAGGGCGAAAGCGGTGAGTATAAGCTGTGTGGTAAGAGCACAAACATGTTCGTCTGGTGCACCGAACGTGCGTGCTTGCTTAAAGCATAATATGCTTACTACCTTTGTACATGTGTTAATTGGTACCTGTGATTACGTCACGTACGTAGTATCTGTGTGTGTATGTGTGGCTATATCTTGCACAGCTTGCTTTCACGTTCATCTGTATGCGTAGGCCTATACTCACAGTCACACTAGCGATTACAAGCAGTAGCCCCTTCATATACTCGTAGCCTATTAGTTATCGCTTCAACATATGAATTCATTCAGCTTATATAATCGGTATCATAGTTGTTATCACATTCGTTTCCTACATGTGGTGTAGCCATTTGCTGCTAATCAAGGCTGTGAACGTACCGTTTGCATCACAGTAGCGACTGTGTCGTCAGCTCTTCGACGAGTGAGCGATTGATACATGAATGGCCATTTAGTAGTGCCATGCAAAAGCTTCTGCAAATATCTAGACTTAAAATGTTCTACATTGGATATTATGAAATCTAAAGGAGTAGAGACGGACTTTATCAATAATTTTGACCTGCTGCTTTTCCCGCATGATTAATATTTTTGTTTTCGTTAGATTTTTTTTAACTTTCATAAAGGGATCCTAAGTGCAAGACCGCTTAAGTGCGCTATTTGTGTTCTATTTATTTTGTGATGGTAACTAATCCTGCATAATGATCCACAGTTTGCTCCAATCCCTGCGGAAATGTTAACCAAAATCCGTTTACAAATTGCCGTGTAATTTAGCTAAAAAAACAAGCAAACAAACAAATAAACGGACGACTTTGTCAAGTAATCTTCTTCTTCGGTGGACAAAGGTAATAAAACGTAGCTCTGAAAACTCTTCGGCTGTCGGACCAAGTTAATTGCTGCACTTAATCAGCGTCGTGGTCGTCGTCTGCCTGTCATATCTCGGTTCATCCGGCATCGATTGGTAAATCCATTCGACGACTAATCGTAATTGTCTCTTTGAAGCACGACCGCGCACACAACCGTTTACGATTCTCGTTTAGTTCTTAGCTAAGTCGTCTTCCTCGCTTGTCTTAAGCCGATGGCGCAGTGGCCAGAATGGGAACATGGCCGTAAACTGATTGGCACGCGTCTCGAGATGGTATTATGGCACTGGGACAATATTTCTCTGGCGCCGAAGTTTGGTAAGATTTTTCTCGATTAGTTTGTTGCAAGGTATAGTATTATTTACAAAGAGACATTCAGTTTTCATCCCTTTTCAAAAACTTACACTGCACAGAAGTCGTGACCTATTATATTACTTTTTCTGTTGTAAGGGTGGCGGTGTTTAGGCATGATTGAGAATTGGCATCAGAATCGGGTAGGTTTTTGACGCGTTAGAGTGTCTATGGCACGATGTGTCGTCTATCGTCTCTCTGCCGTCCGTATGTCAGTCCGTTAGTAACGGATGTATTGTGGCTAAACGGTAGGTCGCAGGGAAACATTTTGACACGAGTAATTAACTCTGTGTTGTAAACTTAGGTATACAAAATTTCAGCGATTTATTCAAAAAACATTTTCAAGTTCTGGGTTGAATGGTGGAGGTAAAAATTTGCTTTATGAACAGAAAACTGGTTATATCTCTGAAACGGCGAGAGATAGGTCCAAAGTTACTATTAATCACTAATAAGAAGTGGCATACAACATTTCAGATAAAATAAAAATCATCGACCTTAGATGATCTTGAAGGTCAATACTGCAACAGAAACTTTGTAGGCTGTAGCGTTTTTTTTCTTTCGACTTTTGCGCAGAGTGCTTTAGGCCTAATGATTATGTGTTTTGCCTGTCTGGTCTACTTCCGCGTTAGTTTCAAGCTTCATGTCATCTGCTCAATTAGTTGACTGCGACGAAACAAATCATTGATTAGGTCTAGTTGATAGATTAGTCGATTGATTTATTGATTGATTGGTCCATTCATTCATCTGAATCTGCTTTTCAATACAGTTCTGTGTGCGACACTATTGATCTCTCAGTCACGCGCTACTGCGTCATTTGCGCGAGTTCTGTGCCTATGCGCGACAAACAGTCGACCTATTTGCACGGAGTGGTGCCGATCATTAAACGTTTTCGTTTAATTTAAACACAGACCGCCGATAAGCTTTAGGGCTATTGCATCTTAGATACTTGAACTGTTACATATAAGACATTGAGCTGTTATTCAATAGCTGCATCTTCCTTAGTTGTTACAATGAAAACTGGACGTACTCGGGAGCACAAATCTCCGCCAAAATGTCTGCTGTATGATAGTATTGCCGTCTAGCGAATAATGCTAAGGTACTGCTGACTACCCTAGCCTATTAAAATGCATTACGGGGTAAACAAGAAATATGAGCTAATGCTCATGACACGCGCGAGAGCTTATAGCAGTTCCTCTTCGGAGGTAATCTTGGTCCATTTTGTCGCAAATCACTCTTCTGCAGCCAAAAATCGCCAAAAATCACTAAAAACTCTATTTTAAGGTTCAAGGTCATTCAAAGTTATCGATGTTGACATTCCTAAGAAGCTCGTCGCCCGTGCTTGTTACGATAAGCAGAAGCATGTGCCTATCTGCATTTATTTTCACGCTAGACACGCCAACAGCGGATAAATAACCGCTTTTTAGAGGGGTACCTTTTTTGACACCCGCGTGCGCAGACTTCCTTGAACCTAGAAGGTCCGGACTTAAACTGCTAAAATCAACATTCAATGCTGAAAATTTATATACAGGTTGTCTTGGTCTATCTCCAGCCATTTCGGCGCAATTCACTTTTGAACTGCGTATCGCAATTCGAAATCGCGAAAAATTCACTAAAATCCTCTATTTTGGGGGTTCAAGGTCATTCAAGGTCATCGATGTTAACATTTATAAGAAGCTCGTCGCCAGTGCTTGTTATGATAACCAGCATGTCTGTGCCTATAGCTGCAACCATTTTTACGCTAGACGACTCCATATCGGAAAAATAACGTCTTTCTAGAAGGGGTGCCCCTCTTTCACGCTGTCGTTCGAGAGGAATCCTCTCACCCAGCGGTATGAAATTTGGTCACTAGAGACTCTATGCTATCATACGGCGAAAACCAGAAGTCTCTATTTCGCCTGGGCTTTGATCGGTACCAGGACGTGACAGACAAGACAAACGGACAGACAGACGGAGAGACAGAATTAAGTCTACTGTATAGTTAATACGCGCTATAGTTATGCTAGTTCTCGCACGTAAAAATTGAAAGGAGAATAAAGTTAGTTTCATTTGTTTGACCCATATTATATTCGAGTGAGCTAAAGGACAACCCACCCGCGGTCTAAAATCATATTAAGCTCAATTTAGCCGAAAGCTAAAACATTTTTCGTCGGCTTCAAATCTGGTTCGTTGTTCGTTTAATTTGCACCTAAACGTTGCCTTTAGTCCATCGAGCTGTTTTCGTTAAATCGCGCACATCGTTAGTAGATACCGGTCAATGCTGATAGTTTGCTACATCTAGCTAGCGTCATGTCGTCGGCGTGCCTCATTTCTGCGACCAAACCGCGCCCGCCCAGTCGACGGACCAGTGATACTAAAAATAGTTAAGCCGGCCGGGCTTCGCTGCCCGTACGATCTCGCAAACGCACTCAATCCATATATGTCGAAAATAAATGATGGTCGCCAGGGCTTCGGCATCGGTGGCGGCGCGGCCGCGGGTTTAATATTCGGCGGCGCCGGGAATGAAGCTGCTGCATGCGAAGCTATAGGATTTCGCCGACCGACGACGTTATTTGCCGTGCACCAGACCTGATTACATTCGCTTCGCGTTTCGACGAAGATGTATTCTAGTCCGTCAATAACGAGGTGTCATTAAAAAAGTCTACCGAATACAGTGTATACGTTGCGTGTTGTGGTTATATAATGTATAATGTTCACATTAGGCCTACTGGTGCTTTTCTTCGCAGCAGCAGTTGTTTTTGGCCCACCCGACGTTTTAAATGCGTGTTGAATCCCCTGCCGTAAAAAAAGTACGTACAGCGCGAGATTGCGGTTTCATTTCACTGATCGCAAACGGGTTTTTGTTAATTATCTCACACAGATTTGCGCATCATGTGGCAGTATTTGCATGCACATTCGATGCTTTTCTAGATCTATTCAGTAGAAAAATACCTGAAAATAGAATTCATTTTTTGTTTGCTGGGGTCTACTGTTCGCAATTGATGTCATTTGTATTCGCCAGGTGGCAGCGCCATTGTGGCGATGGTTTAAGATCGCTGATCGCTTCTGCATGGTATAGTTTTATTAACAAATCCGTTTTTAATTACAATTAAGGTTTCGTATATTATTGTTTGCTTTTATGATTGTGTAATCCCTGTCGATTATGACGTGTTTGTAACTTTGTTCATCCAATGTAATGCGTGTGCGATTGACATTTGCAAATAAAAGCAACTTGCTAACTTTGCTTATTGTAGAAATCGAGCACGACGATTCCGAGTCGAAGGCGGAGTGGATCGAAGGAATCGCGATCCTCGTTGCGGTGGTGGTCGTCGTCTTGGTGACGGCATTCAACGACTGGCGCAAGGAGCGACAGTTTCGCGGGCTGCAGAGTAAGATCGAACACGAACACAAGTTCGCCACCATCCGAGGCGGAGAGGTGCTACAAGTTCCCGTCAGCGACCTACTGGTCGGTGACATCTGCCAGGTCAAATACGGTCAGTGCAGCGCATTCCTCGTCTTCGTTTATACCATCGGCCAATAATATAATAAGATAATCATTTGCAAAGCGCTCAATGTCAGCAAACTGAATGTGAGAACATTAACCGGCTTATAAACGTACGATCGACTGTCCAGTCATCTCACACGGGACCTTATACGGTGTTTACACGAGCGAGCAAACATCGAGCAGCTAGCTCGACGTTCTATGGTAATTAGCATGCTAATTAGGAGGGCGGGCGGGTTGTAAGTGGAAGGCCTATATAACACGTGGTCAGCTGTGGGTTAAGAGCCTAAGCCTAGGCCTACATTTGAGCCAGGAAGCGGGGTTCTAATAGGCCTGCTTGAGTCAGCTCGATGTTTGCTTGATGTTTGCTTCGTATAGGTTATGCTTTATGCATGCGTCATATTTGCTCAATGTTTGCTCGATCGTGTAAACATCCTATTACCTTTCTTTCGAGGTGGGCACTGTTACACCTGTTTAGCGCTAAGGTCGAATATCAGTTCGCCACAGAACCAAACCAATAACATTTCTAAAGTAATTTGGACGAGGCGAAATCGCTGTTGCCAGTCAACCCAAGTCTTCATTTTTATTCGCTGGGCGACAGAAGTAATTTGCAATTGCATGTTTTGGTTGGGGTTGAACTTCCAGTGATAGTTAGGGACAGTAAAAAATCACGACAAAAAGTGGCAAAACACGGTTAACTTTTGTGAAAATCGCAAAAATCACGGAAAAACATGGCATTTTGGCAAAATCACGGCATTTGACAAAAATCAAGCTTTTCCTGATTTCCGTGTTTCCGTGATTTTCTACTGTCTTTAGTGATAGTACAAACAAAAATACAACTTAACTAAACTTGACTAATAAAGTTATTAGCAAAATTTACACTAACAATTGCTAAATCTATCGGCAAACGAGTTGTTACAAATCGTGAATGTTAACGTGCATAATGGCGTCGGCGTGTATACTTTTGTTCAACGAATAAAGCTTATATTGATGACGACAATGATGAAATCGCTTTAGCAAAAACACTGGTAGTTTGTTGATGTCACCAGTGGCGGTTTTAGGCGTGGGCCAGGGGGGGCAGAGCCCCTAGTTTTGCTCCAGGCCCTTCCCCAATTTCGTGGCCACTCATGATTTTTTGCAAAGATAACACAAATATTTGATTTCTTTGCGCTTCCAAATTGTAGAAAAGTGGGCAAATTTGCGGCTTCCATTCAACGTCCAAAGACCAAAAGTGCTTCGGCTTCAGGGCTCTGCCCCTGGATCCCGCTGGGTCTCTGCTCCCAGACCCCCGTTATAAGCTCGCGCTACCGCGCTCGCCATGACGCCGTGCATCCAGATGTTCTGGGCGAGAACCGCTGCTGGATGTCACTAGAGTAATTCTCCATTAATCTCTATATTTAACCGTCGTTGCTGTTGCACGTCTGAATGCAGGAGACCTATTGCCAGCCGACGGTGTCATAATTCAGTGCAACGATCTCAAGGTAGACGAGAGTTCGCTCACAGGCGAGTCGGATCACGTCAAGAAAGGAGAAAACACCGACCCAATGTTGCTGTCAGGTCAGTTATAAAGGCTTTCCATTTACTGTGCCTGGTACGGCTGATTGCGATGGTTGGTGGTATGTCCGATATTTGCACCGCTAATCGAGTTGTTCGTTAAGGCAGGCAACGGACGAACGCGTTCTCAGTGACACGAAAATTCGATTCGCGCGATTTGATTGATTGCTTTGATATCGCAGAACGAAACAAGTACAAGGCTACAAGCTCAGCGTGTTGCTGATGTACCAGTGCTACTGTTAGCACAACCAGTCGCGTCGTGACAGAGGGCGGGAGGGCAGTGCCCGCACCCACTTTTATATTTTGGCCTGTCGGCAAATTTTCTTCCAAAAATACAAAATTTGGAGACATAAATCCCCCACTTTGGGAAAATCTGGAGCAAATGGAATTTTTGAGCACGCATAAACTCCTTCTTGTTGACGGTTTGCATCTATCTGTCGGAAAATTGATTTGCAATGTCAACGATTAAACTCAGTCCTTCGTCTTTCCGCGGTACGTAAACGGGCCTGATTCACTGGAGTTAAAGCGATTCTGTCGGGTGGCAGGTAACACTGCGTGATCTCGTGCGGCAGGTGACGTTCGACTTTGTAGCTCTGTGATGGCTACACTTAGAGCTATAGACTGCCTTTTTACCTTTAACTTTCCCCCTCTCCCGCCGTTACTTTTTTTAACGCACGACGCCGCTGAACACAACCAAGCTTCTCGATACCTGATGAACCACTGTACGCCATTTTCTGACGTCGTTTCTATGCGTTCGGCCAGCAGTCATCGAGTTTCAGTATACCATTCTACTGTCTCAATTCGCCGTTTTCTATTGCTGGGCCACGATCGATTGTCTGAAACTCAGAATTGCCCGAATACGTTCGGGATCCGGAGCATTGTGCAATATGCAGACGCAGACAGTCCCTGAGAATCTTTTTTTATTTCCGCCGTACTGTAGTGCGTCCGGCGTGCATTCAGCAGAGAATGCGCTATATATAAATTCACATTTGACATTTGGCATTTGACGTCTCGGCCTAATGCGTTACGACGCCATTAGCTCATGCCAATTAGCCGCAACTGCCGAGTGCAGTCATCCTGCTGCGAGCTTGTCACCAGTTATTCCTGCAGGCAGCGTGTAACAATGTCACTTACGTAGCCATTCTTCACGCTGCTTCTGTTAGTTTGTGAGATGCTCTTCAAATGGAATCAACCTTTCGGTAGATTTACTGCTTACTACTATTTGCTACAAGTTTGTGTTCGTTTGCTCTTGCTACAATTCATATTGTAGCTTGTCAAGCGTAAAGTGTTCGTCCGTTGTTGATTCTAGAGACTCTACAAAAATACAACGTACTAAAATGTAAACTTGTTGCTACTTTCCCTTTGGTGCTTTTTGTCGTCCTTTGTTATTTTTTTTGCAAAATTTCACTTTAATCTTAACTACTGACTTGAACTAGATTTATATGCTGACGTTGTTTTATCAGAAAAAAATACATGTAGATTTCTGTGCCGACACATCTGACTCCAGACTTCCAGAGAAAGAAGGAGCAGAAACAAAGACACGACAGGTTAAAATGAAAGTGGAAGGGGTATGTTTTGGCTCAACTTTACCACATTTTGGACGCGCTAACTAGTCTAGACCCGCGGTAACCCCACGGACTGCGTTGCACAGGTATATATTATCGTGGTTACGATGACGGACGAAACTGTCGCGTGGATGGCTGCAGGTACACACGTGATGGAGGGAAGTGGGAAGATGATCGTTGTAGCAGTCGGAGTCAACTCCCAATCCGGCATCATTTTTGCTCTTCTCGGAGCGTCGCAAGAGGCCGAAGAAGAACAGGCTGCCACCAACGGTATTTCTACTTTCTGCAGTTTTCAATTCTGTTTGCTTTAGTTCGTTTGGACCATCAGCGCATACCACAGCAAGCACTGTACTGGCAGGTACCATGATATAAGAGAGGACCAGGTCGACTAAGAGCGAACTGGAGGAGCACAGTCAACAAAGACCTCGACAAAAGATGGGGTTCACCTGGGAAGAAGCAGAGGTGGCAGCTTTTGACAGACACGCATGGCGTCGGAGTGTGGCCCAGTGTGTTCAGTTGGATGCGGGATGAACCAAGGTCCAAGGTCCAAGTTCGAACTACGTCGCCAATTTCTTCCACATTTTCAACTTCAACGTCACTTCGATACGCGTTTAATTTTGTTTTCGTCATTCCAGTGAAGCAGCTTTATGTTTGAAACCTTCGTTTTCAGTTATTCAGCTAAGTATTGTAGGCGTACCAAATTATCCAAATGTGCTGTAAGCTTGAATTACTTCATTACGTTGCTGATTTCATATCTTGCATTTTCATGCACTACCTGCAGTTTTTTTGTAACGCTCGTTTTCGTAACTTTCCACCGTTATTTCTTTGTCGCTAACATTGTGCTGTGATATGAAGACTTTCACAATATTTTTCGACGGCTTGGGTTAAACTTTGCTATTTGAGAATGTCCAATTGTCAGCGCACAGCAGGCGCACTGCAGCATGTAGGCTAGTGACTGATGCATTGCATGGACAGTCCAGCCAGGAGTGCACCCTCGTATGCTGGACTGGAGTATTCCCACGGTCCCAGCGGACATCCATTAACTGCGACCGCCCGGCCCTCCATGTCACTCGGCGTGACGTCATTGCGACGTCATGGTGACGTCAGTCGGCGGCAAAGTGCGCGTTAATCGTCTGGTGCTCTGCCACGTGACCTACTGAGTGTGTGTGTGCGCGCATGCGCTGTGCAGATGTCAATCAGACAGAGCCAGCTGATGACGTAGGTGGTCCTGGTCTCAAGGGATCGAACGTCAACCACAACAATCTGCCTAACAGTGACCAGCAGCCGGGGGCCACAGGCGACGCCGCCGCTCCGGTCAGTATATGCATAGAGACTAACTAACCTTACCTACCAATTCTATCATTAAACTGATCTGCGACAAAATAAACTTTTCTGCGACAAGAATACACTGTATACGACAAGTAGTGGGCGAGCACCGGCGTAACCAGAATTCCGATGTAGTAGGCCTATTGTCACTTAAAGGGTCACTGTGGGGAGGGTTGCTTCTCCCAGAATTTTTTTCGATTTTTTTTTGTATGAAAGTGGAGTTTGGCGCATTTTTGACACTATTTTGAGTAAATCTGCTTAAGGTCGGACACTGCATGATTAGCATCTATGGTCTCCTGGAGCGCACGTGCCCCAATGCCGTCCTCTTATGACTACGCCAGTGTGGGCGAGTGAGTGAGTATAGAGTGACTTCATGCAATCACTTTCACAAAAATCAGCAGCAAACCGTCAAACAAACTAGCACGAAACACCTAGGTACAAGCAGTTCAGTACAACGTCTGGAAAAAAATCTTCCAACCAGTCGCGCGGCACCATCGTATTTCATGAATATACATTAACTGTGGACACTAATATCCTACAATTACACATCAGTTAACCAACACCATTCATCTAAATTGCTTTAAAACTGAATAAGCTGCATAATACGAATACATTGTTACGAAAAAAGTTATCTACGACAGCGAAGAGAAGAAGTTGCAAAAAGTATGCACATACGAGGATTCAAGCCCGGTCGCGCAGCAGATGCGTACGATACCAGTGGACTGTGAGGGGCTCTCGGTGAAGCTATTTATGTTAGCCCATATAGCCCGATCGCCGTACCGCGTGATTGGTTGGAAGGATATTTTCCAGACGCTGTACAGAACCGCTTTTGGCAAATTACACTCCACGTCCACACATACGCAGGAATGTGAAATAAAGGCACGCTGTGCACAAGAATTTCGTGTAGAGTAAAATGTGTGGCAATGTCATTAATATGTACTGATCTAATCTGTTCTTTGATATCACACTTTTTGCCATTGCAGCGAGTTATCTCGCGGCAAGTCGCAAGTGGGTTTTTGTCGTAAAATGTTTAGTGTGGAAGCGTTAGTCGGACACTCGACTGAGTGGGTGCTCAGATTTCTGCCATTGGTCGCTATGGCAACGCTTATCAACGCAGCATAATACGGTGATGTCGCCGTAGATTAGAACACCGGTAGCCTATAACGGTGTCTACCTGTGTATATAATATAATTTGCACGCGGCGTGTATTAATTCACAGGCTCGCCGGTGTATGGCTTTTTATTTTCCATGCGTGTGAACTGACGTCGCTAATTTCTACCGCTACTTAGCACGTTAACTGCTTCACTTGCTAACGCCATTAGCCTTTCTCCTATCAGGGTTGTGAGAAAAAACACGCAAAGCCTTGATTACCGAGTTTTGACCGTCTGCTACGTGTTTGTCGATTATCTGCCGTGATTTGCAGTAATTGTTGCTAATTCGTAAAATACTAAACTGCATTTAACTGATTTTCTACTGGTAGGTGTGATGCTGAAACTTGATTTTTGGTTATCTGTGCGCTGCAAATTTCCTGCTGCGCGCATCATTGTGTGAAAGATTTGTGAAACGCGGTTAATGTGCGGCTGCAGAGATACACACAAGAGAATGTTGTCTTGTATTTGGGCTAAGCGATGTGTTAACGGATGATGCAATAATTGTGCAGGGTGGCGAGGGGGAAGTCAGCATCGGTCGTAAGGAGAAATCGGTTCTGCAGGCAAAACTTACCAAACTAGCCATTCAGATTGGATACGGAGGTACTTCATGCATCTTTTTATCTCTTTTGCTCTTTTTTAGAATGCCAGTCGGCTGAGCTTAGCTTTTCTGCTAGTTTGCCACGTTTACGCTGAATTGCGTTGTTGTTGCATTGTATTTCTGCTGTTGGGCTTAATAAAAGTTTTTTCCCTTAACTGTGTATAAAGAACAAGGTCCAAGGCTGGCATAGCTAGTGGTTGTACAAAAATTGGGTGGGTAATTTACGGTGCATTAGTTACAAATAATATTACTTATTTATTTCTTTAGTTCGCAAAAACTGCTTCAACATCACGGTGAATAGCTAATTTTTTTTCTGCCCCTCTCTTCTTAAAAATTTTGTACTAGGTATACCAGTATCACTACAGCGCTGTCTCTGAATTGATGCACAGACAATAGCAATAGCAATGTTCTGTCGTCGTTTTGCGGTTAAGTTTCCAGCAGCGCATAATCGTTATGTCGTAAATTAACTTACGATAGCGGAACTTCAAGACAATATAGAGGGTGGGCTAAAAATGACCCAATATATTCTTGTCAACAATTCGTCAAATCTTCACCAAATTTGCTCATTTTTGGCATACGGACGGCCAAGACGATAGAACTATGTGAGGTATACTCAGTTTCCACCTCATCTGATTTATGTTGATGCACTACTGCGTAAAACGCAGATGCTCCATATTGTTACATTACGCAGTGATTATCAGTATCAGATTGCTTACCTTTAGATTATCAATTCGACAGAGAGTGTCACGTGATTTAATAATTTTGTGATATTACACGTTTTACGCTGAAAATAGCAGACAACAAAATAGCTGACTGATAAGCTCAAAACACGTTTGATCCATGAATGAGTGCTGTGAAGATTGACCAGTTGATTATTAATGCCGCTATCGGCCGTGGCATCACGTCTAAGCCATTGTGTACACTTAAGGCACAAATTATAATAATTTGGATGCAAGTTGTTACACAAATTTATATTTCTGCTAAATAGATTAGATTTTAGTTTACTGTGTGCTAAATAAGGTCGTTTAAACTTTTACAGGCACAACAACCCATCATTAGGCAACAATTTAGAGCATCTGCGTTTTACACGGTAGTGCGTTAACACAAATTAGGTGAGGTGGACAGTGAGCATACCTCACATATTTCTATTGCCTTGGCTATTCGTGTGCCAAAAATTAGCAAATTTGGTAAATATTTGACGAAGTTCTGACAAAAGCAAGTTGGGTCATTTTTGGTCCACCCTGTAATTAACGACCAATTCACACCAATGACGCCGACGCGACTTAACTGTCGTGATCCAGATTCCATTTTTGTAACCTTCGAGCCCACATTCTGCTACCATTACACCGCCTCGCCATCCCATCAAAGCAATCACTATTGTAATCAATTCATCAGTCGATTAAAAAACATTTATCATAAACGACTCAGAGGCGGATATAATTCCCTGCCATCATTGTATCGTTGCTTCTGTTCTAGGCGTCATCGTGGCCGTTCTGACGGTACTGATTCTTATTCTGCGCTTCTCCGTCGAGGAGTTCGCCATAGATAACAAAGAGTGGAAAGTCAAATACCTGCAGCAGTATCTCAAGTTCTTCATCATCGGTGTCACGGTCCTCGTCGTCGCCGTTCCAGAAGGACTGCCGCTGGCCGTCACGCTTGCTTTGGCCTACTCCGTCCGGGTAATTCGACCGACCACTTCGTCTAACTCTAGACGTAGGCCTAATAGTCACTCATAATACACTGTGTGCTATCAAAACGTCACACGATATAGTACAAACGTGTACATGGAACGAGCTGTGTGCATGGGGGGGCTAATCATTTGTGTTTGTTTCCAATTTACCCAGTATGTTTTTGCTAAAAATTAGACTATCAAAATCGGATGACATCTCACGAATATATCACAAAATGGTGAGGGGGCGTTTTTTTATTTAACACATCATAGTAACGTTGCTTTTGAGTTTAAGTCAGTTTCACGTGACTGCAGCGAGGGAAATTTCAACCCCGTAAATGTTTCCCCCCAATCGGACGTACGTCGCCGGGCGGACTCTGTCCCAAATTTTTAGTTATTTTCAAATTTGCTGTATTGCTTATAAAGCAGAATATAGAAATGTATTTATCTGAGCACTGTTCGTCGCCTGTTGTGTTGCGACTGTCTGTATGTTTGACTGTATGTCTGTGGTTGTGGTGAGTGCAGAAGATGATGGCGGATAACAACCTGGTGCGGCATCTGGACGCGTGTGAGACGATGGGCAACGCGACGTCGATCTGCTCCGACAAGACAGGGACACTCACCACCAACCGCATGACCGTCGTCCAGAGCTATATCTGCGGTACGTACGACACGCACAACACCGTCGAGTGCCGGCATGATACGCGGCCGTCCGTTTCATTTTCTGATCGTTTAAGGCGTTGAAAGTTAATTAAGTGACCCGAAAAGGGTTAGGGTCGGTTTGTGGATTGGGAAATTGTTGCTAAACGAGCCTGAGTCGCAGTCGCAGTTAGGTCTGGCGTCGCACTGGCCATGCATCACGGACTTCATCATCATCATCAGTTTATTTTGGAAACACAAAACATGACAATGTCAGAAAATACAGAACAGAACAATAAAACATGTGTTCCAAGGGTCAGAAAGGCCGCAACGGCACTTACAACTGCCCATATA
>Ga0209367_1002895_pt1 | contig 22991 bp, 13 predicted proteins | sample WorMetLIZISLAND2_FD_187412 | JGI IMG/M metagenome (GOLD analysis project Ga0209367, IMG submission 187412) | Marine gutless worms symbiont microbial communities from Max Planck institute for Marine Microbiology, Germany - Olavius geniculatus... ... | reverse complement strand
AAATGAGTGCACCTCGCATATATTTGGATCGTTTGCCATCTTTCTGCCAAAAATTATCAAAATCGGTGGAAATTTGACGCAGTTCTGACAAAAACAAATCTGCTTAGTTTTTTTGAGACACGGTGTAGTTGTACCGATGCATCACTGCCCGTGCCAGATAGCTTTAATCTATCGTTCGCTGTGGATTATGACAGATCGTTTTCTGCTGTCAGTTATCTGTGATTCTTATTTTGTGATAAAGCTGGTAAATTACGAACAAACTGATGCTGCAACGTGAACGAGTGTTGGTGTGCGCCCTCGAACTGTGAACAATAGGATCAAGAAGCCCAGCTGTCGCTAGTACAGCCGACCGTACTGGTTGTCAGCGACCTTCAAGATCATTCAAGGTCAATGGTTTTCATATCATCCGACAGGGCGTATGCCTTTTTCTATTAGTGATTTAGAGTAACCTTGGCCCTATCTCTCACCGTTTCTGAGATATGGCCAGTTTTCCATTAAAAACGCATATTTTTCCTACCCTCTTCTATTTAACGCCATATTTAAAATGTATCCTTGCACGAAATTGCTGAAATTTTGCATTCCTAGGTTTAAAACTCATGGCTATTTGGTCGTACAAGTTTTTCCCCTAAGAGTCTAAGATCTATAACCATTAGCCACAATACATCCGTTACAGATGACAAACGTACCATAAGCTAGACCTTTACTTAGGCCCCGAAGTACGGTCGACTAATAATGGATTACAATGCTGTGTCAGAATATCAGTGTTACATCAGCTAGGCTATATCAAAAATCGAATCGTTTATTCATGTTGTTCATTGGAACTGTATTGCAAGAAAAAACGTCCAATCGATAACGTATCGCGACGCGAACTAACTGGGGTTTAATAATACCACTCTGACATGACTCGGGGCATACCAGCGTCATATATTAAGCCTAGATAGGTCAAACCTGACTTGGATAATCTAAAGTTGGGCCCGCTTAACTTTTTCTGTGACGGCATTTGGCTTAGTATTAAATAAATAGCGTGTTGATCATGAGCAACCGTCAAAGAAGTTATGTTACGCGGCTTACGCCGGGCCCGCTGTTAATCTTAGATGCTCTTTTGACTGCAAACATTGTCCGAAGTGGAACAGTATAGACTATATATGGGCTGGTAAAAATTGGCCGTATAAAAACTGGAAAACATACCGCTTTTTTCTAAAATAGATACAGGACTGTAGCGAATACATGAGGAAACTGTCGCGGCGATCGTCGGGGCGACAATCGCTGCGACCGATCGCCTCGTGAAAACACTACATTAGTTTGGTCGTTCTGCTCTTCAAAAAGGCAATTTGGTTCTAGAAATGTCCGCGTAATGTACTACAGTAATTACAGTTTACACTGTTCATAATCACAGATGTAACAATTGCTTTCTCTTCGTGCACCAGCTGCCGACGTTAACAATTGCATTTCGAAGGTCTTATTCACGTTCCTGAGTCGTTCCAGCTGTTTTCTGTTATCGTTCCGCGGCCGTCAGCACGTTGCTGCCATTGTGTCACACTGCCGAGCCGATCTGTCAATCAAACAAACACATTCTCAGTTATTTCATCATTTTTGTTTATTTTGACAGTAAACAACCTCGTGGCGCCGAAAGAACAGTAATCAAAACTATAGCGTACATAAAACTACAGGTTACATCAGGTGTGGAAAATATCTGATCTTCTTCATGTTTTTCAGATTTTAGGTTTCTGTTTTTGTAAATTTTCATACTACAACACTTCACCTATTTGCTATCCAATAACAACTCTGAACAAGTTGTTTATACGGTAGGCTATCCTTTTTTCACCAAGCAGTATAATTTGGTAAGCCTACTGGTCAAAGGGCAGTGATGCCCCACGGCTTGGAAGGTAACCGTAGGTCTGGCGTCGCACTGGCCATGCGTCACAGACTTAATTGGTTTATCCACCTACAAACTCAACAACCTCAATTGGGAAATGAAGACCTTGCCTATACGTTTGGTAAAGGGCACGGCCCGCTTTAATTTTTTAAAATGTACAGATCTGGTAAAGCAAACCAGCCGGACGCGCACCTTGCGGTCACGTGATCACGCACAGAAACCACGTGACCAATGAGTCAAACGAGTATTGCTGCTCCCGACGGCGTCACCGTCGACATGATGTCATTGTGTGAAGTCGGCGGCATCAGCGATCGTCGTCGGCGGTTCTTGCGACTGTCGTAGCTGGAACAGAACGAGTCGCTACGCACCGGCTGCTCAGGCTGATAGTACGTCTGTACATACAACGCGGCAATCCATAATGGGATCAGCATTATCATCATCATCATCATCAGCAGCAGCAGCAGCATCAACAGTCACATCATTCAGGCGGTGCATATACACACGCGATAACACATAGTCAGAAAACAAACATATAACCGAAAATAATTAGGTAAAACGCGAAATCGCTGATCAGCGCTGACCCCTGGTGAATCATAAGAAGGCAATTGCAAGTTTTGGCTGTAGGGGAAATTCATCCCAAAATCTCCCCTTCCCTTGGGGTCAGGCACCCCCGTCTAACAGCGTGTACGCGTCTGTAGACCCGCAAGCGTACCGGCCAAACGGCGTGTAAATTCGCCAAATTACGTTCAGAATGCACAAGTGTTACAGACGACAGACTGACAGACAGACAGACCACGCGACGGAAAAATGGTTAACTGGGCCTATAAGCAAAATCACTTGCGCTGAAGCAATTTTGTCCCAAAATAAAACGCGTGTGCGATTTGCATGCGACTGCAATAAACATCTGCTACAGTTTTATCGCGCGTACGTGACGCAACAGCCAGTTTTTATAGCTGAAACAAAACTCACCACAAGCCAACACGTAAGCATCCTACTAGCCAGGATTTGAAGTTTGCGGCGAATCGGGCGAAACGGCAGTCAACCAGCGGCAAGATGAACTAACAATATTGGGCTTATGTGAAGATATAATTTTCCGGGGGTTCTGTCCACAGGCGGCGTCAAACAAACGACGCGCCAAGTGCTCTGTCTATAATAAGTTCTGCCGCTTAACAGACACGGACTTGCCTTATGGTGACGGATGGTAACTTCTAGGGCCTACCAGTATCAAGTATGCGATGCTACAATACGACGCGAGAAAGAGAGAGAGAGAGAGAGAGAGAGAGAGTATTTATTCGCCAAAAACATAAAATACAATATTGTCGTACAATACTAGACAATGTAGGCGGGCTACCAAAAAAGCAAACGCTCATCAACGCTGGCCGCGATACAAATTTGCACTCAAAAACTGACAGACAAGCCGTCAGTTTAATCTAGCACATAAACTAAAAAGAACTGAAATGTTATAAGTAAAAATAAAACGATAACAACTTAAAGAAAAGTACAGTTATAATAAGATCGACTGACCTTTTTCTGTACGACCTGGCGCTTGTACTTGTAGACGAACTCGAGTAGAGAGACAACCATTGACAGACCGAGACCACCGATCAGAATGTAAAATATGCCGGCGACATTGCTTAGCGTTAGAGCACTTTGCGATGAACCGCCCGCCTGTATACCGCGACAGAACGTACAGGGAGCGTCTACACCACATAAACCTTGGAGCAAATGCTCCAACAAAAAATAGGGGAAAGTTTTTTTTACAAAATCAGAGGAGAGTTGATATTTGTGGCATACTGCACCTTAGCTTGTAAGATGCATTTTTCGTGATTTACGACATCTTGCAATCAAAAGTTTTCTGTGACGCGTAAAATGCACCAAATTCGTTCTTCACCGGGGCTGTGCCACGAACCCCGCTGGGGGACCTCACGACACTCCCAGACTCTTTAGTCGGCTGGAGAAAGGATATACCCTCCATGTCCCCCACCCCGTCGACGTCTAAAGCTTCTCGCTCTCAGCGGCGTCTCAACTTGAGTTAGGGGGACAGACGACTTTAAGAACGTAATTATCATCATTATCAGCAGCAGCAGCGACAAAGCAGACCAGCCGCAATTTAACGTCGTCACGCGCTCACCCAATTATCACCCGCTGACGATGAATGTCTCCCATTTTGGTCCTCCCGATTTGCCTTTATTGTTTAAGTCGCAGTAAATTTGGTCACCTAATTCTCAGGGAAATGATTACGGCAACAGATAATACTACGCAAAAATCTGGATAAAAAGCCGGAATTGCATTTAGCGCATTAAAGGTTAATGTCAAGTTTTTTTTAAACTTTATGCGTTATATATATTCACGTTCTACATACTTACTTACTTACTTTCGTGCCGTGTAGGATTATTATAAGTATTAAACAGCCGACCGTGCCATCTTCGACGGCGCACTCGCCCTTGTCGTACCACCATTTCTTCTTGAGTTTCTGTAGAAATCCGTCCTCCAGCAGCTGAAGCACGCCCATCCCAATGCTCTCTCTGCTCGTTACACAACAACCAAACAGCAGCTGACCACATAACAGCAGATTAAACTAGAAGGCTCTCGTAAGAGTGCATATCTCTTCCAAGTGAAGTAATTTAAACATTACAACAACAACAGCTACTATTACTACATTGTGATCATGCATCTATCTGGCACCGTTATGGAGACAAAACGCCTCAAAGATAATGGGGTCACGACCTTGACCTTTCGGGGTCACGTGACGTCATCGGTCACGTGACCATTTGACTCGCGGTGGTCGACTTCCTATGGGTGGTCCATTGCGACCATGCGTCTATCTGGCACCGTTATGGAGATATGTCGCCTCAAAATAAATGTACACAGACACAAACACACACGGAACGACGGACACATACAACGACGAACAGAACGACCAATCTCATAATCTCCTCCAATGTTCATTACGTTCACACTTGGCGGAGATAATAAACGCACGTACAGACTGAAATTACTGAACTGAACTGAACTGACATGGTTTTGTTTTTGACAAACTAACCAACGGACAAGCAGTAACGCATTACAGTGGGCACCAACTTATAACGGCGTTGGTGATAGGTGACTATAGGCACGTACGCGTCAGCCAATCAGAGCCAGCGGAAGGGCCCCCCGTACCTCTCGGTCGGGAGGAGTATCACGCTCAGGGGCCACATGATAAGTGTGAAAAAATTCTAGTTTTTAAAAAATATATTTATAATATAAAATGAATAAACATGTGGAAAGTTTACCTAAAGTGGACAAATCCATTACTATTCATTACTGTACAGTAATCTGTGACGTATTGCGGCCTATAGACGTCATTTTTTGAAAAGACATCATAAATTGTATCTGATATTTTGCATTTCAAATTTTTTTAAATGTGCAAATTTGTGACTTTCAATGAACGTCCAAAAGCCAAACGTGTTTCAGCTTCAGAGAGGCTTCGCCCCCTGGCCCCCTGACCAGGGACTCTGCACCTGGACCCCGCTGGGGGCTCCGCCACCAGACCCTTTAATATACCGGCCTCACGCTTGTATTGGGGGGCTCCAACTCTCTAACGCCAGCATTGCAGCCAATGACCAATGGGCTGGGCTTCGGCTACGTCGATCTGTACGCGCCTCAACGAATACAAACTGACACCAGAAAGCAACCATGATTTTGGCATTTGCATCCTATATGTGCCGGTGACGGGCCTAGTAGTGTTCTGTGCGATTCGGTATTTTTATGCGTCAGTCTTAATACTAGTAGGTAATGCTGGTCATGTCTGTCCGTCCGTCCGTCTCATATGGGCTTCTAACTCAAAAACACAACGCCATACAAATAAAAACAAAGTTAAACGTTCCCCAGAACAGATGGAGCCGGTTTGCGTATTTTTAGCTCGAAAGTTCCAATATCATAGTCACCCGGCGTCAAAAAAATTTCCAATAAATAACGCCAATCTCAAGTCTATAATTGTTTACTCATAGCTCGCGGCGCGTCAAACATACACTGTGGACGTTGGGTTCAGAAATATTATATTATTGCGGATTAGAATGTGTCCTGACCGTAGGTCTGAGTTGAGAGGCGTGGCGATGCCGTAGCCTTTCGAGTCGAGGTCGTTACCGACTTTCATCGTGTTGCACGGCTTGCGCTGGTTGTGATACTCGTTCATCGTATTTCTATTTGCCAGGTGGCAGCACTAAACTGTTAGTACTCGTTCATCGTCGATTCGAGCAGGAACGCATATTTGCCCTTGGAGTTGCGAACTTTGAGGACGCCTGCCTCGGTGGTTTTGACGAAGACGTCGGGATGAGCGCTCATGAACGTCCACATCTTGGCGAATGTCGATATCCGCGAGTTCTGCACGCATTAAAACAGAAGAACATTTTAATCCCCCATTTACACGATCGAGCAAACAGCGAGCAGACGTCGAGCAAACGTCCAGCAAACATCGAGCAAATATGAAGCATGCATAAAGCATAGCAAACATCGAACAGACATCGAGCAAACATCGAGCAGGCCTAATGGAACTCAGCCCCCTGGCTCAAATGTAGACCTAGGCTTAGCCCACAGCTGATCAAGTGTTATATAGGCCTTCCAATTACAACCTGCCCGCTCTCTTAATTAGCATGCTAATCACCATATCTCGTCGAGCTAGCTCGATGTTTGCTCGATCGTGTAAACGGGGTATAACTCAACAGCAGCATCGTCGTCATCATCATCGTATCAGCTCGTTTTACTGTATCCACATTCTTGTCCTCGGATTATTTCTGTATCTAGTTTTGCGACCTTTCTAGGCAACACTATAACCTGAAGCTATCTGACCATATAAACCGCAGAGTGCAACTCAGAAGTCGCATACGGATTTTGACAATATTTTGTGGCAGGTTGATTTCCTGGTTCAGAAAATTCATTTTTCACTAACTGAAAAACAAGCACAGGAAAAAACAAAACGGTTAACTAGATGTATAGGTGGTTAGTAATTGATCGACTGACACACTTTGAAGAAATCTTTGGTGGAGCCTCCTTCCAGAGTGCCGTACTGTATTTCGCTTTGTTTTGCTAAGTCGTCGGCGTTCTCGATCGGCGTCAGCATTCGCTCGACGGTGAGAAAGGCGGCCAGGTTGGCGGTGTAGGTCGAGATGATGATGAGTGTAAAAAACCACCACGCACTGCCGACTATCCGACCCGGCAACGACCTGCCAATCACACGTCAATCAACCTAACACATATGTCGCCTGCCTGTCGTCTGTAGCGCATGTATTGTGGCTAAACGGTACATCCCAAGGAATCGGCGATGGTACCATTAAATGGGGCGACGACAAGTTCAGCTAGGCTGTCAACAGTTACCATATCTCTATCTGCAGCGGTTTGTCCGCAATTTTGAATGCAAAGTTTCTGTCTGCAGCCATTACCCACGTGCGCCGAATTACCGTATCGTATTCTGGCGTTCACTCTAGCGTTTGATATAGCAGCGTCACCACAGCGTGTATGGGACTGTAGTCACTCTGAAAAATCGCTTCTTTTCCGCGACCTGAAGTCGGACGCGACAGCTGGGTTTCTTGTCAGTTTTATACTGGTACATTCTCTGAACAAATATTTGCAATAACGTGATTATAATCATCTTATTGCAAATTGTTCTAGGAATGTGCCAGTGCACAGTTTTCAAAATCAGTAAATAATTGGCGAAGATAAGGGTCAAAGTTAGGTTTCTTTGTGGTCCACGGTGTAGTTAAACATTTAACTCGACGCGGCAGCGGCATTAACTCCTCGAAACGGCGCGAATATTAATGAACAGCAGCGCTCTCTTACAGATTATTTATTTAACAAACAGTTTCTACGCAGTGTGGTGTTGGTCTCTCTTAAAGCTGGTTGTGGTGATGGTTTTGGTCAAAGCAGGTCGTGACCTTGAAAAACTGAATGTCGAACTCAAGTCTGCAGGTCAGGCGTACAACCCTACAGTACTGTATACGCAATGTGCACATACTGCACCTGGGCGAGATGTCGCAGCCCTGACGCATAAAGGCACCGAGTGAAAACCAGAGACTGTTGAGCACCCAAAGAGACTGTTGAGCATCGTGAAGTCATTGGTGAAGCTCGGACCGTTCTCATGGTCCTCGATTTGCCACTCGTACCAGATACTGGATCGAGGGCCGTTGCACCGTCTGAACCGTGAATGAGAGACCAAATCAATGCCTGTTCACATGGTCCTCGATCTGCCACTCGTACGGACTGAAGCGACTGACGAGGAAGAGGACGAAACTGACGCCGATGTACGACAACACGATGCACAACCAGATGCGCAAATCCAGCGGGTCCATGAACGAGAAGACGCCCGGTTTCTGTTTCTCCGGCTTCTTGATCATGATGCTGATGCTGGCCGGTGTCTGTAGAATGTGCTGCTATAAGACCTACCTGTATGATGACGAGACTGAAGCACGTAAATCATGATGCTGATGCCAAGCTGCATGAAGGGTTTGCTGAAGTCAACGATGCGTTCTCGCATTGACGATATCGTCAACGGCGCTATAGCCACATCCGCCTCCTAGCGGACACATCACAGACAACTGGTTTGATAAGGTGTCGGACATACGATCGCGAGGTTGTGGCTTCGACTCCCCGTCGGGTCACTATCGCGTGGTTACTACTCGGATGGGTGACTGTCTGCGAACAGGTAAAGCGTTCACGTATATAACCAACACCAAAGTCAACTCAGCCTGCTATCCCTCCCGATTGCTAGGCATTGGCTTTACACTGAAAATCTTTTTTTCATCGTAACGATACTAACAGTGATATAATTAAAGAAACAACAGCACAAATATAACGATAAAACAAAAGATAGTAGCAAACAACAAAACCTATCAATAAACACATAATGTATACCGAAATTTACTACATATTTTCAAGCCATTAGAGTATTACCCCTCTGGTGAGTTCTCCGATCATTCCGTTCCAAGTTCCTCCAGCCGACTTGGCGCCATACATGCCGTCTCGCACTATACGCAGTTGATAGGTCATGCCCAATATGTTGGCGAATATTTTGTCCGCTAGGTCGACACAGTAGCCCTCATAACGGTCGTTGCCCGTGCGAGCCTGTCCGTCTTCGCGAGGCTTTTTATTCATTAGGTAAGGACGAGACTGCATCATACGTTAGACAGACATAATCAATGTTATATAGCTGTATAATAAAACGCTAATAAACGTTTCAAAATAACTTGTTTACAAATAAACGCGTTTCGAAATATTTTGTTCTACAAAAACGCGTTTCAACGTTTTCTTTAAAATTTTTGCTTGTTTGTTTCCGACATCTTTTAAAATTCATGTCTGTGTTAAACGGCCAGTGTGAAAATGACGGTGATTTAAAATACTCGCTGACTATTTATCCGGTAGCCGTACAAATAACCTGCAATGGCATTTGATCAGTTTTATTTGTTTAGGCCTACAACAAATTTTCTGACTATGACAGTGGGATGCTTAACTTCTGACGATCGTAGTCTGATTTGGAATCTGCGTAAGACATTGACATTTCACAAGGTAGTCTAGTGACACACTTAAGGCGTGGTGGGATTTTTAGTGACAGTAATATTATAAGTTTTCTCCTGATTCTGACAGTAAAAGAATGTTAAAAATCTGTTAGTATTAAATAAAGTTAAAGCGCATAAAAAGTGTCATTTTAGGAGCCATCTTGTAGGATCTAAACATCGTCCGATCACCTCTATGGTAGTGATGACGAGTGTCCGGTTGGGCGTCGGTGTTTTGTCGGAGTCGGTCGGTAGAACTGGTCGACTGATCTCCAGACCATCTTGAGAGTCCCACGTGCCGATCTACGCAACGCAAACGAACAAATAATACAAAAACAAATTCGCATTTTCGCTGCTTGTGAACTCCAGCAAATATCCACACGCATGGTGTTCCATGGTCATATTGGAAACATCCGCCAAACTTTATTATACCACAGAAAAAATAGTTGGACAATATGTCAGTAGACATTGAGTCATTGCATCTCTCGATGCCAAAGTCCGCCAGACTTGCTCAAGACAGGACACAATAAGAAGAGATTTTGATCACTGTTTATTTGGAACGCGCGAAGGTGGAGCTGCCGGAGCGGGCTGACTATAGTCAACGTCAGCATAGCATCAAGTCAAGTTTCTACAAGTTTAGTGCGTTAACAAATTGAGTTGCACTTGCACGTCGTGAACGTTAATTACCGTCAGTACTCATACACCCGTCTTGAGATTTTTGTCTTCGTATGCTAGTCAGCTCGACCGTCGAAGACACGCCGATATCCTGATTTATGACCGACCGGTAGTCATCAGGGCTGAACACAGAAAGCTTTGCGTTGACTTTAAGCCATCAGTAAACTGAAATCGTCGCCGTAAGCCAGTATCAGCACACGCAGACGAGGGGCGGTTTAAAAGTAATCAAAGACTAAGTCGCATGGCTAAACTTAAAGGACGCTAACTGCAATACGTTTCACTGTTTTGAGTCTTTAGTTATTGTTTGTGGAGCTTTCCCGAGTAGCGGCTCACTTAAATCTGCAGGCCCCTACCTTCGGCTGAGTGGCGGAAAAAACCAACAGAAGCAAAAAGTAAAGACGGGCGTAAGTTGAGTACTTAGTTATTTGTGTAATTCAGTAATCGCGCAAGAAAGCAAAACGCAAAATGTCTGAATTTACGGTCGAAACGCTGACTGACCTTTTTTGGGTCGCTGTCGACGTTTAGTTCGAGTACGTCGAGTCGAAAGTCCTTCCGGTGACCGTTGTCATCGAACTTGATGCGACCCGTAATACCGACGATGTTGACCTAAACACCGACAGCCATTCTTATCTTGTTTTTTTCTTTTTCTTCTTTTTCTCTTCTTCTTTCGTCCAAAATGATGATGAGGCTGTCATTAAACGCCTTAACTCTGTCCTGTCATGTACAAAAGTCATTGCTTCTTCAATTTTTGGGGCCGACCGCCAAGCTGTAAGCTTAAGGTCGGCCCTTTGTCATGAGTTGTCCGTCGTCCGTCTGCCACGGATGTACTGTGGCTAAACGGTGCAAGATGGGGCCAAGGTTAGTACTAATCACTAATAGAAACTGGCATACGCCCTTTCAGATGACATATAAAATCATCGACCTTGGATGACCTTTAAGGTCAGTGACAACCAGTACGGTCGGCCCCACCTGAGCAGCAGCTGGGCTTTTTGTTATTTTTCAAAGTATCCAGCGGTGAGCTGTCTATCTATTCTATCATGATAGTTATACGCTTGTGCGGTGCTGGACGCACCTGTTTGATATAGCGGATGAGGTCGGGTCCGTGTTGCCAGGCAACGGACGGCTGACGCCGGCACTGGATGCCCGGACTGCCCTCATTGTAGACCTGACCACGGCGGAACGTTCCTCGCCACGAGTCCAACTCATCGACGTCCAGCTTGGCTCTGAGTCCTTCGACCAACACGTCCACTCCGTCGATCACCAGAGCCGCTTCCAACTGTGACCATCAACCATACACAACACACAGTAACTATATCATGGAATCTGTCCGTCCTGACAACTTTTAGGCAGGTTTCGGCACCGTAAAAAGATATGTTGCCTAAAGTTCAGCAGCATAATGAAATTTATGTGCTGCTAACTATAAAGATAAAGGTAAAAGTCCGGTCACCTGCTATAGCGCTTCTTACATAAGATAAACTCGTGTTCAGAAGCGCTTTACAATTTTCAAAGTGGCAGCTGATTGGTATAAGCTAATGATACCGCAGCGCACTATGCGGACATCCATTGCCTGCGTAAACAACAGAGAGACTTCTCAACGCTTCTAGACAAAGAGTGTCGCCACCAAGTAAATGCAGCTATAATAACGAAAATTAAGAAATTATCAGCCAGTTCATTATGGTTTGTCACACGATATCGTTCGTACAACTTGCCACGGCGCACCTAATCCGTAACACAGGGTAAAAAATTTGGGCCAAGCGGAGACTATCGGATGAGTGGAGTTAACGTCTTGAGACCACCTGTGAGAACGTGACCAAAATTATTTAATTTCCCGAAAAAATATATCAACGCAGACCAAAACGTCGGGACAACTGCAAAATGCAAATGGCTATAACAACACTATGCTGTAGGCGTCTTTGGCACAGTTGTCATCTGTCTGTCGTCGCCTGACTGACCGTCAGTAATGAATGTATTGTGGCTAAACGGTAAACCATAGGAAAACATTTTAACGAATAATTAATCTTGTGTCTTAAACCTAAGCATTAAAAATTTTAGAGATCTAGTTCAAAGGAAACAGTTTTAAATTTTGGATTGAATAGAAAGAAGAAAATAAGAAAATGTGCGTTTTCAACGGAAAACTGGCCATATCTGGGAAACAGTGAGAGATAGGGCCAAGGTTACTATTAATCGTTATCACTAATAGGAAGAGGCATACGCCCTTTCAGATGAAATGAAAATCATTGACCTTGATGACCTTGAAGGTCAGTACTGCAACAGGAACTGTATAGGCCGTAGCGCGTCTTTTCTAGCGACAGCTGGGCTTTCTTGTTATGCTATGCCAAGATTTGCGCGATGTTTTTATTTCACATTTCAACGACACGGAACATGCAGCTGGCCAACCGTGAGTCGTCGTCGGTCGCCGAGCCAGTAGTTGGGGTTCCTACGTGTCCAATCTCTCTGCGCCGTCTGATAGCGAGCTGATGACGTGTTGATGATGGCAAAGCCGGTCAGATTGACGCCTCCGTACTTGAAATCGCTCACGTCCAGTTCATCCATTGCCTGCATGAGGCACAGAAACCAAATCAACTCAACTCAGTAACACCGTAAGTAAAACGTAGCGCTTAACCTTCATAACCTGTAATGCTCTAGTGCTCAATAAGCCTATAAGTCTATTTTACGCACAAGGTAAAGGTTGTCACTAAAACTGCAGATACATGAAGTAAAAGACTAAGCCGTGCAAAATAAACACAAAACTATACTAGACACCAAAAAGAGAATTTGGCTTTTTTAAAATCCGTCTTCGCAATCTCCCTAAAAAATTTCATTTCCGTGACCTTCATATAACAAGAAATTTGAGCTAATGCTCACGAGACGCGCGAAAGCCTATAGCAGTTCCGGTTCAGTAGTTTAGCTAAAAATAAGGGTGTTCACGCTAAGTTAATATACAAATACCAAATTCTCTATCCGGATCGCATAACGATAGTAGCGTGGCGCCACCTTGTGAATGATATAGACTTATGTTGCAGCCCGAAATCGCCAAAAAAGTCTATAAAACTTTTTATTTTGGCGTTCAAGGTCATTCAAGGTCATTGAATTGGGCGCCAATCGAGAGCCACTGTACGACTTCCTATTAGTGATTAATAGTAACCTAGGCCCTATCTCGCACAGTTACTGAGATACAGCGACTTATTGGCAAAAAATCACAAATTTTGCCCACCCCCCTCTCATTTAGCGCCCTCGTTCGGGGTGACCCCCTTCGAATTTATGAAAAAGCTTTACGGTTCCTAAAACTAGAGTCTTCCAGGCAGCCGACGGTGAAAATTTGATCATCCTAGCTTGCACCGTTTATCACTGATCCACTCGTGTGACGGACAGACAGACGGACGGACGGACAGACGGACAGATAGAATTGCGATGGCTAAGCCGCGCTGAAAGCAGTAGCTGTTTTTGCGCGTAAAAAGATCCAAGATAAAACCGCCTGAGAGCAAAAATCGAGTAAAACTTGTTTATAATTATTACAATCAGCTTAACTTACTAAGCCGCCGAGCAGGTAGTGATAGTTTGCCCGATTCATCCCGACTCCTTCCACCTATAACGGCAGCAAAACAAACAATAACGGTACTAGGGTTAACGGTATCAACGTCTTTTACTGTAGTGCACGTTACAACTGTTCGGATAATCTGGGAAACAGCGGATGCGAACGACGTCAAATAAACACAGAGTGCATGCAACAAACATCAACAACGGAAAGACAGAAAGAGTTGAGTTTCGGACGCCTAGTTTTGTTGATGAGAGCGCACATGCTGGCTCAATTGTAGAGGCTAATGCTAATGGTATATATACCATCAACACTATGAACGAAATTTCTTCTCGTCTGTATCTTGACATTTCTTAAGTAGGCCAACAGTGAAAGCCGCGGGACGCAAACAGGCACACCGTGCGATGCACTAGTCCCGCATCAGTGGTCTTGCAGTGCAAACTGGCGTCTGGCTGAGAAATAAGGAAACTGGGATCAGCGCCGTCCCATGGGCCTCATGATTTGGGAAAAACTTCACGTTGCTACGTATTTTCTGCTGTATCTTTTGTCTCTATTAGACCACGGACGCAGGAATGGATATGCCAAGAAGATCGACATCGACAGAAGGGGGGACGATGGAAAAGCCCCCCCCCCTGCGCCGAAGGGAGGGTGATTTATTGGCGTTTAATATACGGACGGCTGCTCAGGTTCAGGCGGGCCGGCGACCAATTGCTAATTTGTGCTCAAGGCGCGTCTCGGGCTGGTGGGTGGCCTCGGGCCAGGCAATGAATGGATTATAGGACAGACGCGCCGTAGAATGGATTATCGCTCGCGCGCGCGGACCTGTTTGAGAATTCTGCGCAGCGCGGCGTCGGACGATAGGTCGAGGACGATGTACTTGTTGGCACGCGGCGAGTAGGATGCGTCGTCTCGGCCGTCCATCTCACGAAGGGTCGAGTAGCAGTTGCTGACGTCGTCCAGACGAACTGGAATCACTTCGACCTGACGCAACTGATCGTCATGCATCAGCCGCTCCATCCGCCACAGACCTTCGATAACCACGCCACACCACACCTCCACGCATACAATCATGCACTGAAGCGTGAAAGAAAAAAAGGCAGTACCGTACAGTTAAACCACACATACCACGCACTGGCACTTTTTCGGTACTTATCCGCTAATTCACCCGCACCCGAATTATTATCATTAACGCTAACGCTAGCGATAACCCTAAACCTTTAACCCTGACCTTAATACTGACCCTAACCCTATCCTATCCCTGACCCTAACTCTAACTTTAAACCTAGCGGTTAATTCGAGTGCGGGTGAATTAACGGACAAGAACCCTTTTTCTCAATTTTCGGCTGCAATCATGCGTCATAAAGCAAACGACGCTGTATGCCAACTAAGCGTGGTTTGAGTACGATACCGCACTGTCTGGAGTGGCATAAGCTCGTACGCGTACTCGCTTACCCCTCCCCCCTCCCGCCAGCAGTGCGGTATCTAGTACAGAGACGAGTAAAGGCGCGTACAGAGTGACGTAACGGAACTTAACCAACATGGTTTAGTTTTTGACGAATTGACCAATAAGCAAGCAGTAATGCATCACAGTCGGCACCGTCTAACGGCGTCGGTAACTACTTGACTAAGCAGACGTACGCGTCAACCAGTGACCAACGCTATCGCCGTGCTCGCCCATTGGTTAGTTCGTCCAAAAAATTGAACAGTGTCAGTTCAGTTCAGTTACGTCATTTTGTACGCGCCTTAACGGTATAGCCCCGAAGAACTGCGTCGATCATACAAACGCACGGCATTCACCACACTCGCTACTGACATTATAGGACATATAGGTCTAGCATTATCCATTTCCATTCACTGCATTTCTTCTTAATATATTGATGACTGGTAAGCACCACGAGTTCATACCATCCTCGAGAACAGGGCTAACATTACAGTGAGAAATGGGAAATAGAGCGTTGCATGAAGGGACCCAGATAATATGACCCCTCAAAAATGTCGGGGAGATACTTTTATGGTATTCAAGCTGAATATCGATTAAGCTGCCGTAGAGCTTTTACCACATGGCGCCCAAAAACAATCACCTATGTGCGACTGCCACCTTGATGAGCGGCACACTTGCAGCCTAGACTAATTTGCGCTTTATAAATTTTTACGATTCGACTTCAAGCGGTCCACTGAGCAAGCAAGCGAGCGCGTGGTACGATTTGACAAGACGAATGCGGTGTGGTGCAAGCTGATAGTATATTCGTTAGTCGGCACTCAGCAGTGTGTTAAGATCAAATTTGAGCGCGTGTGTCGGACGTCTTAATGCGGGTGCGCTTGGATCGCAATGTTGACCATGCAGTGTGACCACCATTGAGTGGTTTTTGACCTCGTGACCGGCTCGCATCGTGCCTACTTTACATCATTAGGCCTACCACCTGTTGCCGGACTGGTGCCCCACTATAGGATCGCCCACCGCAGAATAGTCCCCACGGCCGACAATTTACCGGCAAAAATCCGCCCCGCCCGGCAACCGCCCGAACGAGACGAATTTCTACCGGTATTGTCGGCCGGAGGAGACTTTTCTGGGGGCGATCCTATAATGGTGAGACTTTTATGGGGCCGGCGATATTTTAATAATGGGAGACATATCAAATCAGTGATTATCTCTCCCCGGGCGGATTTTTTTTATGGGAGAGGCATTTTAATGCGACACCGGCACCGTGACCGGTGTGTTTCTTGTGGCTGTCCGACGTGCGATCCACTTTCCTACCCACTAATCCGTTTACGGTTCAACTCTCAACCTTCGCCTGCTGTCCGCCGACGCCAGCGTCGCTTCCGCTCTGCTGACCCAAACTCCGCTTTTGATAGTTTTCATGGATTTCTTGTACAACATGGTGTGGACACAATTTTGTTTTGTTCGACTGTTGTACAGGTTATGGCATAAGCATTCGCACATTATCAATATCTCTGCAGTGTGCAGACTGCGGCTTTACTGAGCACGAGCACACCAAATTGAAAGTCTACAGCAAACGCTGGCGAAACCAAAAGGCATGGCCGTGTGCATTAAAGATAAATGAAAAAATGAAGAGAAGAAAATCGAATCTTTTCAGTCATATGCAGTGGTCAAATACGGCCACATTCTTCTTTGAAGTAGCATGTAAACATGATGTAAATATTGAAAAAAATATTTTAGCGAAAAATATGCACATAATTTCCAACACGCTTTTAGCTTCAAAGGCGACCTGCTGACCCTCGTTATAGGCTTGTGCCGACGCACTTTCCAGCTTTTGGGTTTGCCAGTGCCAGAAAATCCACAACAAGTAGAACAGCAAGTCCACGGAAAAGTTGTAAACAAAACACATCGAGACGCTGTACAGCTCGTTGCTATCAAGACAAGTCGTGTAGAAAACAAAGTAGTGGAGCTGGGGCTTTAGGTTGCAACAAGCCTTGTACGTGCCAAATGCAAATAAGGCCGAATAGCGCATGATTTTCATGCTGACGTCGTGTGTCGTCTGCTTTGCTTGACTAATCTCAGTATAGCGCACGAAAATTAGTTTATTTAGTTCAGTTCAGCATTGTCCGAGAAAATCAATTACTTGCTTACATCTAGATCTGTAAATTCGTTCCGCATTTGGACGTTTAGAAACCGCGCTAAACTCCCAACTGAATGTTATGGCCAGAAATCGAACATGCGATCTTTCGTTGGTAAGTTGGGTACTGTGATTATTTCTCCGCTATATCGCGAGCAGCGTGTGTTCAGTTTGTCTCTGAAATCAATAGTACAGTAATCGGCCGATCGATCTTCCTTTCCTCTACAGAACATGACAGCTTGTTCGCAGACAAAAGATAACAACGGAAACATCAGCGTACAATAACTTTTGACTAGTGAAAATACATGGAGACGTACAAAGCCCAAACTCTACTACTTTCAATGCGCACTCAACTCGTTGTACCACTTGGCATAGTTTGATAGGCTTCCTGACTTTTGGTTTCACAATTCGTAACAATTTGCCAATTTTATAGAATTCTTGAAACCTGTATAAGATTCATAAAAATTCGTTTGGCCATTTTGGAGCTGCCCATTCAACTTCCAATGTTGAGAGTTGCGAATGTTGCGAGTGCATGGCTGATGCCTAACTGCATGAGTTTATGATGTGAACTTGAGACAGTGGAACTACTTTGACTACTAATTGGTTATAATAAGCTGAGAATATAACTAACGTTACAGACTGCACGTTACAAAACGCAGTATTCTGATGTGTTAAAAGTGTGAAAAAAATTCGCAAAATTTCGCGACTCATTTTAAATTAGTAAAATTCCTAAAATGCGAATTCTCGAACTATACCACTTGGTGTATATTTGCTGTATAGATTCAGTGGTTTTTATTCTCCCGAATCTGAAATTGGAATCAAACGCAACCTCCTCTTCCCTTTCTCACTGTCGGACTCAAGCACCCTTACTCTCCTTTGGGCTCTTTTTTTCTCAAGGGAAAAGTTTCGTTAATGGTAGATTAAAGAACTAAAGGAAAATGGAAAAACATTGGAAAAATCGTTGTTAAGAGTGTAGATTGCCCAGCAAAAGTAGGCGGGGAGTTTTAATTTGCATTTTTCCAAAACGTCCCCTTCCCATTTTTCACCATCAGGTGGAGATAGAAGCCACTGTATAGACTTTCAACTTGTTGCGGACCTGCTGCGCACAATACGTAGTAGGCCTACAACAAAATCTGCACAACATGCCGAAGCCAGTGGAGTTATAGAGTGTGTTTACACGATCGAGCAAACATCGAGCAAACATCGAGCTGGCTCAAGCAGGCCTATTGGAACCCCGCCCCCTGGCTCAAATGTAGGCCTAGGCTTAGGCTCTTAGCCCACAGCTGATCACGTGCTATATAGGCCTTCCAATTACAACCCGTCCGCCCTCCTAATTAGCATGCTAATTACCTTAGAACGTCGAGCTAGCTGCTCATCAGCTGTACACCAGCATACCTTCGCTGTTGTCGTAGACGTAGAATACTCGTGACCACTGGTAATAGTGTACAACGTCGGCCAGTGCCCGCTCATACGGTGGTCTCATGTAAGCCACGTAGCCCGTAGCATCGGCCGGAGTCAGCACCTGCATTGTCGCATCATTACACGTTTATACTAAAAACGTTTTTAATATGTAAGAAAAACGTGTTTACGACGTTTTTTCGTTCTTCTGACATTTTACTGGTTTGAGTTAATATACGTTAAGCGTCCGTGTGAAGCTGATAGTGATTTAAAATGTTTATATACTGTACACCGTGCGATGCACTAGACCCGTATCCGTGGTCTCGCAGTGTAAACTGGTGTCTGGCTAAGGACTAAGGAAACGGAGATCAGCGCCGCCTTATGTTAAGGCTCGGGGAAGACTTTACGTTTTTTTATATACTGTATACAAAGATAAGTGTTACTCAGTAAAATAATAAACGAAATTTTGTGTTTATAGATTTGTCGTTATCTATGCTGACATGACTTTGATGTATATAAACAGCACCAAAGCGCCGGACTGCTTTAAACAAGCATTTAAGACACTTTTCTTATTGCACTTAATTCTGCTGTGCATCTAGTTACGTCGACTCATTCAGAGTGGCATTTGTGTCTTTTATGTTATTTAGATTGCTTTTTTGCTTCGTTTTTCTACCACTGCGATGAATAAAAATTGACATTAACACTATTCGTAGCGTTTCTCGTAGATTTGTGAGGATTGAGGACCTGAGCGGCGTCGTTGGTGGTCGGATGACGCAGACGGTCTGTGACTGGAGGAGGGGTGTCTAAGCGAGGGGCACCGGGAGTCACCAGCGGCATGGCCAGGGTACGACTGAAGGAGATGATGGTGTCTGCAGATCGAGAAGACATCTCGGCGAACAGTGCGAACGCGCCTCGAGAAACCGCCGAACATACTGTGCACAGAACAGAGACACACAAACGCACACTCTCGCATTGATGATACGACAATTAACAACGAAAAGTGGACTTGTGGGTTAAACGAATAGGCGGAGCCGGAAGTTGCAATTTTCCGCGACATTGAGCTGCAAGTTTGCGACAGACGACAGTCTACCGTATTACGGTGAATAAAGATGTGTGTGTTATGTAGGCCTACGCTCAAATGTTTAAATTTTTTTCAAATTTTCCAAAAAATAAAAAAGTTTTCGGCCGAAATGGACAAAAATTTTTGACCAAAAGATTTCTTCGACATATTTCCGACAGCCCAAAAATTAAGGGTGCTGAATGGCAATTGTCCCCCCTCTTTTCCCCTCCCCTCCAAGACGCCAGTAATAACAAAAACTACTGCCCATTACTACACCATAGCGTGTATGGGACTACAGTCACTCTGGGAAATCGCTTTTTTGCGCAACCGAAATTCGAACGTTGCATGGCCTTCGGACGTATGCGGTACGGTCGGCGCACCCTAGCGACAGCTGGGTTTCTTGTCTGTAGTGACGTGACACGGGACGTGGCACTCAGCAGCAGCAGTAGCTCGAAGGACGTCGTCGCGTCTTGGAAAAAACTATGTTTTTGAAGAAAATTTTTAAGTTTTAGATTTTTAAGTTTTTCAAACGTTTTTAAAAAGTTTTTTTTAGGTTTTAGGTTTAATGCTTAATAAACACCGTAGTGACTGTACACAAAATTACGACCTAGGAAGACATCCTAATCTACACTCTCCTTAAAATGAACGAACAATGATGTGATTGACGTCATAACTCCAAATCACGATTACAATAAATCGAATTTTTGTTTTTTTTAGTTTTAAATAACTCTTAAAATCTAGTTTTTGGACCAATTTTGTTAGATCCGGTATAGCCGACGTATTCCTAGCAGCTCATCGTCGGTGTAATTATTGCTGTGCAATCGACGACCAGCTGCAGGACCCGATGAGAAACATGTCGCGTTTCCATCTATCGTTAGATCGGAATTATCTAACGCGTCTCCCAGCCAACGTATAGTAGTGATGCTCGAAATGCCCAAAGTGAAAGAAAATAAAATATGCGACCGGAGTAGGTCTATTATACGCCGCGAGCTTTCGAAATACTTTCAACGAGCCAGTAGGCCTACGTATAGGTGTTACAAGTTACAACAGATTTTCGGTTTTTTTAGAAAGAGCCGAGGGGACTACGGACCCCCAAGATTTTTGATTTTTTTCCTGTAAACCGCACCTTTGAAACAGTATTACTGTTGCAAGAACAATACGTTACGTAGACTCAGACTCTCGTCTATGATTTACTGAAATGACGCTACTGCCAACGATGATGACCTTTGTGTTCTCGCATGCTTGACAAAATTCATAGCAACCTTTAGACATGATTAAATATAGATGTACATATGCGAATATTTTTTTTTCTAAAAGTACGTCTTCTTCGGTTTCCTTGCGAAGCACGACTTGTCTGGTTTATGGACCACCGACCGTCCAGTCCTGCACGCAATATTCGGCCTGCATAACGGTCTGGGGACAAGCATTCGCACTGCATAATTGACAACTGCCATGCTGACAGTGAATAAGTAAGGAATTCCGTCGGAGGACTACTTCGGGAAAATTATTACCACAAGGCTACGTACGTTTACAAGACACTCCATCCCACAATGCTACAGCGTCATGTCACGTGTCCTGAGATCATATAGGCCACGCCCACCCGTGAATCACCAAGCTTGAACAAGTTATACAGGATCTACACTGTGTCTCAAAAAAACCGGACCCCTGCTACCTTCTGCAATAACTCCAACAGTCCTGGTTCAACAGCAATAGATTTTGACAAAAATAATCGTTAGAGAATCAGCACTTAATAGCATGTGTTACTTTGCGAGAATTTTAAGAACAGAGTACCAGCTGATGTTTTCCTGTTGCACCAACAGTAGAGTCCATCTAAAGTTAGTATAGGCATATCATCCGCAATGTACACGATAACGACAACTACCATGGAAATAACCTAAGCCGGTACCCCGTTTTATGAAATATCGTAAGCCCGTAACACACTACGATAATGAGTACCTTTTGACGATTTTCTCAGCTAATCATTATTATTATTAGGCACAGTTTGTTGGAGTTATTTCAAAACGTAATAGGGGTCCGGTTTTTTTGAGACACAGTGTATATAGAAAAGAAAAACTATAAATCGAACTTCTAATACATGAGAGACACACCGACATTAACTTTGAGCAGTTTAAACGGTCGCTAAAGCCATTCTTATTCGGGTGCTGCGAAGCGGACATTGCAAACGGCAAAATCGAATTTAGACTTAGTTACTTACTTACTTACTTACTTACTTACAGCCAAACTGCTGGCTGGCGAGAATGCCTTAAAACCTCTGCAGCCCACAGAACGGATAGGGCAAATTTGCTGCCTTCAGCCGGCTCAAGATATTGATGATGGTCATGACGACGTTATTGTCACAAAATGCCGCGATATGCCGGGTATACTAAATATTGTTGTCGAATATTTTTCGATACTGCACATCACTAGAACTATACGGAAAAGAAACGGACGTGACTGAAGAAATATAGAGAAGAAAATCGAATCTTCGTTTCCCGCCGCACTAATGAATGGGGATCGACGAATGTAATACAAGAAAATTCTGGTTGAGTCCAAACGCATCATAACTGTGCTACCATTGTATTATGGTGAATAAAGTTGTATATAACTCAGAATTCCCCGTTCGAATGAACGGATAATTAATAATACGATTTTTTGACGACGATTACTGGACACGATGTTCAACACTATTGTATGACTTGAATTAAATATAGTGATATATATGGGGTTTTTATTGAGCTAATGGTGTACCTGTTAGTTCTACATTTTTCAGCGTAGCCTATAGTTAATTCTGCGAAGTTACACTTAGCTTCCATTGACTATCTGGAAGCGCAAGTGCGAGACCTGTATAAACAGCGACGATGAGCTAGGAAGCACGACGTGTATTTCCGCATTCCATCAAACTGGCAACGAAAACGTCGCCCGATTTACAGGCATAGCAGTTTAAGCGCTCGCCCCTTTTATTTTCACTCGTAGCAAAGTCGATCGAGCAAAAGATTAGCCGTGTACGAACGGACAGCCAACGTCAGCCGCTTTCACGCAACGTCTGCTCAGCCGACTTTTGTGTAAGATTGACGTACACGATCGCGCAGGCCGGGAAGGGGAGGAGAGCGAATTGTGGCCGGCGCGGTCCAGCGGTCACGTGACAGTGACAGTGACGTCACGGAGACTCGGCCACGTTCCAGACAGACAGAAAAAGTCGGATCGATTTCCTGTCTGGGAGTATCTGGTCGGCGAATGACGGCGCTGATCGGCCTCATAAAAGCCACGGGCGTCGATGTGGCATATCGTGGTCAGAAAGTGGCGAATCTAGAAGTTTGGAATAGGGGGCCGGAAGGGTGGGGGCGAAGTC
>Ga0209367_1002894_pt1 | contig 22993 bp, 19 predicted proteins | sample WorMetLIZISLAND2_FD_187412 | JGI IMG/M metagenome (GOLD analysis project Ga0209367, IMG submission 187412) | Marine gutless worms symbiont microbial communities from Max Planck institute for Marine Microbiology, Germany - Olavius geniculatus... ... | reverse complement strand
AAAGGTGATATTATTCAGCAGCACATTGACACACAGTCAGTGTGATGCGGGCAATATCACCTTTTGTAATTTTTGCTGTTTTCGATGTGCAAGTCCTTAAATGTTGCCGTTAACAAGTGTATAAACTAATGTTTTGTACATTTATCATAACAAGCACTGGCGACGAGCTACTTAGAAATGTTAACATCGATGACCTTTAATGACCTTGAACCCCCGAAATAGGGGGTTTTAGTGAATTTTTCATGAATTCGGGCTGTGACACGCATTTTAAGAGTGAATTGCACCAAAATGGCTAGAGATAGACCAAAACAACCTGCATATGAAATTAACAGAATTGAATGTAGATTTTAGCAGTTCAAGTTCAAACCATCTAGGTTCAAGGAGGGTTGCACAAGTGGGTATGAAAGAGGAGTACCCTTCTAAAAAGTGGTTATTTATCCGTTGTTGGCTTGTTTAGCGTGAAAATAGTTGCAGATAGACACAGACATGCTGTTTATCATAACAAGCACCGGTGACAAGCTTCTTAGGAATGTCAACATTGATAACTTTAAATGACCTTGAACCCTAAAAATAGGGGTTTTTAGTTATTTTTTGGCAACTTTTGGCTGCCAAAAAAGTGAACTGCGACGAAATGGATGGAGATAGACCAAGATTACCTGCGAACAGGAACTGCTATAGACTCTTGAGCATCTCATGATCATTAGCTCAGATTTCTTGTTCAGCTTACCACAAATACCATGTGGTGTATCTATTTATTATATTAAACAAATAAATACCCGACGAGCAAGCTGGTCGACAAGTGCTTTGATGCGATCTCGTTCTTCTGCGGCTGCCGCAGAGTCACCAGAATGTTCCAACACTGAGAGTTGTGAGTTGATGAGTTTTAACAGTTCCATGCTCAGTTCATCATTACGTTCAACCTGTACTCACCAACAGACTGATGATACGACTACGACTACGACTACGACTACGACTACGACTACGACTACGACTACTACTACTAGTACTAGTCTACTACTACTATCACCACCACTACCACCACCAAACCACAGCTAAGAAATGCATACCAGAGCAAACCAATGTCACTTTATTAAACATTCAAACTCAAACGTTCACCAAACACTGCTTAAGAATGCATAATTTCTCAGATTTTTATTCAAAACGACGATGAAGTAGCAGCAACAAAGATTACTCCCTATACGGCTCTAAACTCTTGTCTATGTCTTCGCCTAATTTTGACAAATTTTTAAAATTCTTTCACTCTGATGAATCTCTCAGTGACAGAATTTTGAAAATCAGTCAAAATCAAGCGAAAACAAGTGCGATGATTCTCTGACTCACGCTGTAGTACTAGTACTATTTATTACTACAACTACGAGTTTCACTTAACTTTCACTGCAAACCTGTTTCTGGTATGCAGCTGCCAAGGATGCGTTGTTTGCTTTCAGTCGGTCAATCTCGTCCAATGAGCTTTCATTCCCAGCAACATCAGCGACATGCATCAGTCTTCTCCTCTCTTCGTCGGCTTCTGCCAGAGATATTTCCAACTGTAGAACTCTGTTTGTCATCTCGAACTTGGACGCTTCTGCCTCCTCCTTCAGGCGATTCATCTCAATCTGCATGTCTACCACCATCGCTGAGACCTGCCACATGACAGACAGTAGTAGTAGTAGTAGTAGTAGTAGTAGTAGTAGTAGTAGTAGTGGTCGTAGTCGTAGTTGTAGCAGTCATATAATTACAGCTATATTCTTCAGTAATCTGACACTGTTGGTTTGACAAAAGTTAAGGAACATTTAGTATGGGGGGGACTAAAGTAAAGCCTATTACATTAACATTAACCATAATAACTAGCTAGCATAAGATCTTAATTTTAACGTTATGTGCTATATGCATTAATGTTTAACTTACTTACTTTACCAACTTATATAAGCGGTGACACCTATACAGCAAGAGCTACAACTAGGGCTGCCATTATCGAGTAATTTGTTGCCCCGGGTACCCGATCGGGTAGCTTAGCGAGTACCTGGGTACCCGTCGGGTAATAAGTAAGTAAGTAAGTATGTATGACACTGCTGTATAGGGGGAGGTTATTTTCCGTTTGGGCAAAACAAAACATCCTTAAGCCTAGTGTGTCAAATAATAATACATAGTTGTGTTTTAATACAACGAATATTTGCTGAAATTTGTTAGGTTTCTGACGTGCTATAGCTATCTTGTATAGTGCGTCGATGGTAAGAGTTATCCTGTGTCTGTCCATATGTCTGTCCGTGAGTCACAAATGTATTGTGGCTAAACGGTGTGAAATAGGGCCTAGGTTGCTATTGATCACTAATACGAATAAGTGGCATACGCCCTTTCAGACGACATGAAAATCATTAACCTTGGATGACCTTGAAGGTCAGTACTGCATCGGAAAATGTATATGCTGTAGTGCATCTTCCCTAGCGACAGCTGGGCTTTTTTTGCTAATTTTGGCGATGCAGAATGCTAGAAACTGATGTCTTGACTAGAAGATTAGGCCCTAGCCCTACGTTTGAATTAAGTTCTAGACTTAAGGCGAGAAGTCTTGTTAGTAACGTCTGTCATGTGTCGTAAAATGACGTAACGTCTTAAATCTTCAGCAATCAGTGCAAATTGTCACCATTTGGCCTAAAACGAAATGCTAACAATATGATATATTCTGTTCAGTATGAACAAGTGATCTATATATAAATTACATAAATTCTGCAACAGCATAGGCCCATATAATTGATCATGCAGACGAAATCTGATGGACTTCATTACACACTACGTTGCTGCTCTATCATTTAATGTCATTTTAATACGACTGAAAAATTATGTGTCTACCGACAGGGCGTATGTTACTTCTTTTCTTTCTAACTAACTTTGCTAACTTTGGTTTGAGGCTTCAGCAGTGAGCACGTGCCATGCCGTGAGTCTTCGAATCTTTACAGATGGGACACCAATCAAAACTTGAAGCAAAAACAACAACAATAAAATTATTCAAAATAATGCAAAATGGCAAAACTAATGCAAGTGAAACTAAATTAAATATTATTTTAAAAATTTAATAAATTAAATATTCTATTACCGGGTACCCGGGTAGTGAAAGATTACCCAAGGTAGTTAATTACCTGGGTACCCAAAGAGTACCCTGGTATATGCGGCAGCCCTAGCTACAACTTCAAGCCAAAGTGAAATAAAAAGCTCAGCCTCCGCTTACAAAATGAGGCATCAGCTTCATACATTTCAGTTTATTGTTTGCTGCAGTTACGTATTAGTTTATGATGCTGCAAAGCAATGCTGAAAACATAACTTACAAACGTTACATTTTCAGCATCATTTCTTCTGTATGACATTTTGAGTTACAACAGTATGACAGTACCCAAACCTCACTCTCTTTGGCGATTTGGGTGGTTTGGGTGGCTTGCATTCACAAAATTTGCTGCCCCAAAAACTCTGATAGGTGTCGCCACTACTGATAACAGTAATAAGCAGTAATTAACTGATCAAGACCGACTCGCAGTTTTTCTTCCTCAGTCATAAGCAGTTGAGCAGAAAGATCGGTTTTTGACAGAGCAAGTCCAGTGTATCGACCTTCTAACTCATCAAGCTTTGACTGCATCCTTTCATTAGCATCTCTCAACATCACCTGACACCAAACACACTGTAGTAGTAGTAGTAGTAGTAATATTAGTAGTAAATGTGGTAGTGATAGCAGCAGCAGAAATTGCAGTCAACTTTTCTGCATGTCAAATACAGTCATTTAAAAGAAAGGTTTTATGACATGCTTTCACTAAAATGTGGTTTGAGAAATTGCTGCGCAACATTTCTTTCAAAGCAGTATACGTAGCGTAAAAATTTTTTGTGTAAGTAAACAAAAAATTTACGACGCTGCAAAAGTGCAGAAAGAAAATGTTTACAATGGTGGAGTGGGTGGCTTGCTTTAGTGAGAAAAGCAAAACCATCCAAAAAAACTTAAAGTGTGACAAATTGCCTACATTTTCAGCTTGGACATTCTTGAGGTGTTGTTTATCGAGCGAACTGTGCAAGCCAGCATTAGCCGGGTCCAGTTGATGACGAAGACCAAGAATCTGTGTACGATATTGAGTCACCAGTTGCTGACAACAAAAAAACACACATGCAATTAGAACGAGGCCACATGCAGAAAGACTGACCTTACCTCACCCTACCTCGCATGCAGGGTGAGTGACCACATAAGCAGCCACCCAGCACTGAGGCCACTAAATGGGCCCAGTGTGCAACCCCAACAGACCTCAAGGTTGATACAACCTCTTGGAAGTTTTAGCAAACTTCAAGAGAAGAAACCAATGAATATCACCCAGTCCCAAGATGTCTAGCAAAACAGTGTAGTCTCGAAGGATTTGCTTCAGAAGAAGCATTAAAGCACTGCATTGGGCAGTGAAGTGTAAGAATGTCCTCATCCTCTTGACAGAGGGGATATTTGACTTGCACCCATAATACAAAGGATTTTACAAATTAAACCAATGCCAAAATTGAAGCAAACTAAACAAAGCAACTGTAATGAACTGAACTAAACGAAAATTTCAGTTTAGTTCAGTTGCACCTAAGAAATGTACAAAGTGACTGAACTGAAATGAACTAAACTGGAATGCTAGTTCAGTTATGTTACATGAAATGCACAAAGTGAACTGGCAATTTGGTCCATTTCAGTTCAGTTGAGTTCATTTTGTTTGCTTTGAACATGCTATAATAAAACTGAGAGAGAGAGAGAAGTTTATTTGCCATATCAGTCACAACCAATACAATAACAATTTGACACAACAGCAGGCTGCCAGAAAGGAAAACTCCATCACAGCTGGCCACCTATGATAACTATAACCAATAACTGTGAACAATATACTAAAAATAATAATAACAAACACAAAGAGAGACGAATAATGCAACCAAAATGATTACTAAAAAGTGCACAAAGCAGATACTGCAAATCACAAAGAAAACTGGATTAGTTTGATATTAAACATGATTATTCATGACAATGCTCTAATATAATTTTTTAATTTACATTTGAAAGAATTGATAGAAGTAATTAACTTTAACTCAGAAGGAAGTTGATTCCAAAGATTACTACCTTTATATTTTATACACTTTAAACCATAAGAAGTTTTACATCTAGCAAGATGTAAATTATCCCTATTGCGTGTATCATGATTATGAAACAAGAAATTTGCATTAAAGTATGTAGTGAATATAACAGGTAACTTTTCTGAGGCAGACCTGAGCATATGCTTCATTGAGAATGGGAAAGTTCTTGACGGCATTCAAGTTCTCTATGAGCTGAAATAATTCGGACGTCGCTGAAGGACCACAGTACGGTGAAAAGCAAACGATAACACATGTTCTGCAGTTGCCACCAAGTTGGTCTTCAACCAGTCTCGTCACCAAACACTCTCTGCACAACATACAGTAGTAGGTGCAGCAATAGTTTATATACAATGCAAAACTAAAAATTTACAGTCCTTCCCAAGCCCCAAAACCCATATGCCAATGCTGATCTCTGCTTTGTTAGCTCACAGTCAGACATCAGCTTACATTGCCAGAATATGAATACAGGGCTAGCACACTTCTGTGCATAACCAGACCAAACCCACACATCATTCAACACGTTAGATATTCAGACAGGCAGGTCTAACATAGACCAGTGATGTAAGTTTAAAAAGGTAAGGTCCAGTAACTTGCTACAGTGCTTCTTACACAAGTCAGACTCATGACTCTAAGTGCTTTTACAATCTCAGAAATGGCAGCTAATTGGCACAAGTTATTACCGGTACGCTTGTTTGCTATTATTGTACTGTACATTTATATTTCACAAGGTAGTGTAACAACACAGTTAAAGTGCAAAAAACATTTAATGATCCTGTTATTCCACATTCTCCACAAAACGTAGCAGTGAAAATTTAAAAAAAAACTGTTTAACATCAAGTGAAAATAAAAACAAAAATTTAGTTGACAAATTTTTATGATCCATGGTGTAGTGTAGTGGTGTACTATTGTTAATACTACTACTACTACTAGCTACAATACATACGAATATCTGATGACACGATCTGGATACGGCTGATTGGCCAGCGCAGCAATAAGCTGCGACACCGCAACCTGTGACCTGACGGCACCGGATGTAGTGGGCGGGCCAACAGTGCATAGCCGAGTGCCAACGGGTATGCAGTCAGCCGATGGAGGTGACAGCGGACTGAGCGGTAACATCACAAACGTGAAACACGACTTTGTAGCCATCACCGTTTCCGGTATTGTCTGCAGCATGCAGTTATTTGTAATGGTGTAGCAGTAGTAATAACAGTAGTAGTACTGTAGTAGAATTAGTAGTAGTAGTAAGTAGTAGCAGGTGGGCCACCAAATCTAGACCTCAAATTGAGCTCAAATTCCCCCCTACTTTCACCACCTCCCTCCCTTTTCTCACCCTATTTTTCTCCTCACTGCCCTTCCCTATCCTTTACCCTTTTTTTCTTCACTATCTTTGCCTTCTCCTCCCCTCTCCCTTTTCTTTTTCCCCTCACATTCGATCCTTCCCTTCCCTTTCTGGAGCCCCACACCTTTAGCTAGACAGTCTCTAGGAGCACTGTAAACTCCCCAGCAGGTCCGGGCAAAGTCCAGCTACCAAACAATTTGTGGTGCATTTTGAGCGAAAAACACCACTCACTCCTGGTGATAGCAATTTTGCGTACATCCTTAACAAAACTTCCCTCTATTTTTACTATGCACAAGTTGCACCCACCTGGTATATGGATAAAAGCCCTTGAGTACAGTAGTACTATAGGTGACAATGAACTCAGCAGTAACATCACGAAGGTGATAACCTTCATAACCGAAATAAGTGAATCCTAAATTTGCCTGCAGTAATGAGAACACACCGTGGTCAGCTGCAGTTGAAGAAATAATGTAGTGTTTGAAGCAGCAGCATTCCTGTAAGAAGACCAAGCCTGTCTAAACGTAACCTGGGCTGCTTTGTTGCTCTTCAGCCAAACTGAAGAGACGTTCTACAACAAACACCAACTGTTAATCACACATTATTAAACTTAAATGATAAAATTATTATTATTACAGAAATGTTTTCTCACAGTTACCATGATACTTCACAACGATTGCAATAGTTTCCTAAATTACTGCCATATTAATAACAGATAAAATTTGTGTTTAAGTCACCCATGAAAGGCCATGATTTGAACATCTTTGAACTAAACCACACATGTAATAAAGTAAGTACAACAAAAAGTCCAACTATCGCTAGGAAATGCTGACCGTACTGCCTATGTCTGAAGCCCAGACTCCAATTTCCAGTCACGAAGAGAAAGCGATTTGTCAGAGGTGAGACAGTTCCATGCACGCTATGTTAATGGAACACTGTTTTGAAAGGTACAATGAATGCTAGTACAACAGATATTGCACGTGGTCATTTTGCCAAGCAATATAAATAGCTACTGTTCCATGCATGTGGTCATCTCGCCAGGTGATATAAACAGCTACAGAGTTACCTTACCTTACCTTACCTTACCTCCGGGGTGGGCAGACTCTTACACCTGCCCAGCGCTGAGGCCGTATCAACTCGGCCCGATGCGCATCCCCGAATGTAACCACAAGGTTACAGGTAGTGGCTATAAAGCTGTAGACGGCTGTGAAGCCATAAATAGACGGCTGTGAAGCAGAAACCAGCACAAAAGCGCTGGTAATGTGCAACAATCTGCTCTCACGTTTTGGTCAGTGCTTAGTCAGCTCCTCGCCTCCAGATTTTAGAAATCTTTCGGGTCATCAGTGCAAAAGCCCCACCACCACGACAAGGTGGCTGACCACGGTGGGGCAGCTACAGAGTTAATGAACAAAGAAAATATCGGATGAAGATTTTGCAAATATTTCTCACAATAAAAACACTGCTCGGGATGACATGCTACAGCTTATACAGTTCCTGTTGCAGTACTGACCTTTAATGTCATTCAAGGTGAATGATTTTAATGTTATTTGAAAGCCAATATGCGACTTCCTATTAGTGATTAATAGTAACTTTGGCCGCATCTCTCACCATCTGCAAGATACGGCCACTTATAGCTTTAAACCTTTCATTCAAAATTGCAGCCACACCACTGCAGATGGACACATGGTTACTATTGACAGCCTATAGGAAGTCGCCACTGCCCTATCTGTTGGTACCATCACTGACCCTCTACGACTTACTGTTCATCCACAACCGCATGATTGGCTTACCATAGTGCATTATTACCCTTCAAGGTCATCCAATGTCAATGATTTATATATCATTTAAAAGCCAGTGTGCACCTTCCTATTAGTGGTCAATAGTAACCTAGACCATATCTCGCACCATTTAGCCACAGTACATCCATGACAGATAGACAGACAAACAGCGAGTCGACCTTTATTAAAGCACAGTCGGCTAAAAACTGAAAGGTACAAATTTAACTGCAACTCACTAACTGCTGCGATTTCAATAGCCAAAATGTCTTAAATAGCAGTTGCTTGAACTGCTCAAACTTAATGTTGGTTTGTCTCAGATGAAATGAAAGGCTGTTCCACTGTTTTGCTTTTGTCCATTTATACAGTGCCTATTTATATTGCCAAAATGGTAGTGTTTATTGATAGACACAACATCGTAAGTTAAAAAGTTGAAAAGCTGACAGACAGGCAGATGTAAATTTCAGACAGAAAAAACCAGGGATGCTCGCTGCGCATTGGACCGAGCTGATACGGCCTCAGCGCTGGACAGGTGCATAACCTGTCAACCCCAAAGGTAAGGTAAGGTAACCAGGGATGCTCAAAATTTCAATTTTTTCCTAAATTACAAAAATGTGACATTTGCAGAACCAAATTTCCTACTTTAGAAAAATTTAGACAGGATAAAATTTAAGAAGCAATTGTCACCTTCAATTTTCCCCTAAATTCCTAAAAATGGAAATTTTCAGTCCCACATTCTGTATTCAAAAAAGTTTTTAACAGGCAAAAATTTAAAGAGAAAAAGGCAATTACCTTTCCCACCCCCACTATATTACCAAAGTTGATAGGCAGCAATCTAAAAAGACTGTTATATGTTGCTAAACCCAACGTTGCAAAGGTTAAAAAAGATTGTATGCACACAGAAAAGAAGCTGCATACAGCAACATGAGTTCCTCTTTCTGCTGTTTCCAAAACTGCAGGTTTTCGCTCTGTCTGACCACCTGTAAGAAGCAAGTCTGTAATACCATCATCATCAGCAACCTCGTAGGCTTGCATACTGAGCTGAGGAGATAAGTGACGGTGCAGCTGGGAACCAGCTTCATCTATCACAACCACAATTATTACAATTATGTGGTCATCATAACAGGCTATGGTATACTGTCTCTCCATCTATCCATGGGTCCCATATAAGCTCACAACTAAAGACAAACAGGAGTTGAAAACCTAAAAATAAACATTCACCAGGGTAGAAGAAACAAGTGTGCCAATACATCTAGAGTTCAAATGATCAAAAATGACAGTTAGGGTTAAAGTCATATGACTGTTGGCAGCTGGCTGCAGAATATGTAAGTAAAAAATATATTTTTTTCTATCCAAAACCACTGCATCTCAATTACATGCTAATGTTCAATAAAACGATCTCTAAATAAGTGTAAATGGTAACTTCAGAAGATGATGTGATCGAGACATTATCATACTCAAATGAAAGACCAACAGCAACTACATCTCCAGTCATCATTATTCCAAAGTCATTTTACAGCAATGCAACAGCAAAAAGATGTTCTGTTAGCCATGAATAGATTTCAGTCAGTGAGTGCAACATATTCTAGTACCTGACACAGTCATAAGCACTAGCACACATATCATACTGACCAATCTTGCCAAATATCTGCTGCAGGGCAACTGGAACAACACCCAAATCATCCATATTTCCAGCAATGGTGTAAGACTTGCCAGAACCTTTGTAGCCAGTAACAACGAGTGAAACATTGTAACCAGCAGTAAACATCTGAACTAGAGAATCAATGGATGAGTGATATACAGCATTGTTGGTCGCCACTGGTTTGTGAAGTTCTTGAAATCTGCAAACACACACAACAATATACACAATAAATACTAGTACACACTTCATCATACTAAGGCTGTACAGAGTAATGCATTTTAATTATTTTTGTCTCATCATAATGACAAACTGTTCAAAACTGAGACGTGTTTCACACTTTTTTTCTCTGAGAATTTCACTTCTACGGCTCAGTTGTTCTCACTAGTTCTCACGAAAAGTGTGAAACGCGCAAGTAAAAATTCTCTGAGAATTATAACATAGAATTCTACGCTAGCCAATTTTATCTATTTGGATGACGTAACTCAAGCAAGTGGGCGGAGCTAGCATAACGTAGCAAAGGAAAATCTTGCTCACAATTTCTCAGATAATCTCGGAGAAGCAGAAAGTGCAAAACGCGCTTCTAAGTTAGAATATCTGAGATTCTCAGAGATTCTCAGAGAAAAAAAAGTGCGAAACGCGCCTCAGATCATGTCATTCCAACATCATGTTGCCTTGTTTTAGATTAGTATTTATTTTTTGATGTGGTCAGAGTCGCGTTAACAATTGAAAATATCATTGTGGTCCCGAGAATAGTGTCCATACAAAATTGTGGTCCTCGTCTTGATATCAAGTTCTGCATGCATGTCTTGACACATGTGTTGTTCACAATGCCCATAAAAATTTGATAGGTTTAAAATGTACAAAAGTGTGGCGCCGGTCCAAATTAGAATACCCTGATTTAAGCAATATGATGTACCTTAGCAGACTCATAATGAATCTTTACATTCAGTTTTACTTCTTCTTCTTCTTCTTTAAGATACATGCCAACTTCAGTATGTTGAAGGATCCAGCATGGTATGATAGACACATGATGGTTGACTGGCGCAGACGTAAGATAAAAATGTGTGCTTCGGAATGTTAAAAGGAAGCTCTATGACAACTCCAGGCTACTCAGGGATGGGTTGCGATGCCCAGTTCACTGCTGTGCTGCAGCGGAGTACCCAGCATGATCAGATGGCTAGTTGTCGATGGCCCTTTTAAATGCTTCAACAGATTCCAACTGAACTACAAATTCTGGCAAGATGTTCCAGGATCTTGCTGTCCATGGGAAAAAGACTTCAGATGGTAGTCTCTAATAGAAATGGAAAATAATAGGTAAGCAAGTTCTTTGTGCATGTGGGTTGGCTATAATTCTTTAATTATAATGGGTACTGCTACTAGCTGGTGTTGTATTTTGTAGAACATGGTCAATCTTGCTTAGTGTCGCCTCTCAGCTATAGTTTTCCGGCCCAGTTCAAATAACATTGATCAAACACTTGAAGTTCGCATGTTTCAATGGTAAACCAAGCAGTTATTTTGACATTTATTGACTTCATAGACCTTCAATACTTTATTTAAAAATTGCAATGCTATGCTAATATACCACAGAATAGCCATTTTCTGTTTATATTTTTTAATAACAATTGTGCAGATAAACATGATCGACCTAAACCTAACCTCTAACCTGACCCTAACCCTATCCCTTAACACTAACCCTATCCTCAATGTTTCTTAGTTGTTTTTCATGTTTTTGATGAACGTTTTAGCCCTAACCCGAAATGTTCATGCAAAAAACATGAAAAACAACTAAGAAACATTGTTGTGTATCTGCTGAGGTACGTCATATTGCTTAAATCAGGGTATCCTAATTCGGACCGGCGCCAAAAGCGTATGTGATTGGGGCTTTGCTTTCAGACCTCACAGCCCACTGGGGAACTACCGGCGCTGCCCAGACCTGAGACCCCTAGATGGTTTATATGGCTGCTGTGGCGCCCTGGAGCCAAGTCAAACCATCTTCAAAAATATCTGGCTGTATGGCATGTTTACATCACTGCTTACAGTAGGCCTGCAGGTATGCTTTTATGCGTACGTGAAAGAATTTCCAGTGAGCTTGTTGACAAGTTGTTTGTTCCCTTCAATGATTAAGTTTCTATTGCCAGCGTTCGATGCCAGACCGCCAGCCTCCAGTTTGCGATCGCTAGCTACGGCCGGTCTCAACCTTCCTATTACTTCCACATTCATTGTAATTCGGTCTCCAAATAGATACAAAAATCGCTACAAAACTTCATCTGTTCGTATTTACATCTCAACAACCGTTTTTGTTTACATCGGTTGCCACACAACCGCGCGTGCGCCAGGCAAATGTCAACACACAGTAAGTAAATCGCAAGCAAGTAAGTAAATCGCATAAAAATTTCAATTTCGCTTGTAGCAACTTTTAGATAGCAACGGAAAACGGAAGTTTATGTTTGACATCGCGAAGTTGATAAGTTATCATGTTTGCCAAAAACTCTTTAGCAAATGCGAATCTGCTGTGTACCAGGTATTGTGCTAAGCGATATCTACATCGTCAGCTGCTTTCAAGAATGTTTCCATTCGGTGGCACTTCAGTAGCTGCGTCGGCGACCGAAAGTGTTAGCAACAAGGCAAGTGTTCTTTACAACAGTACTGTTATTTATTAGTGAAACAAATTGTGGGTGTACACGAAAAGTAAGTGTTTACAAGAAATTATGGAACTTTCGTTCCCACGTACTTTCGCTCCCGGGAACGAAAGTTCCATGTATGGAACTTTCGCTCCCTGGAACTTTCACAAATGACGTGGAACTTTCGCTCCCAGGTATTTTTGTTCCATGGAACTTTCGTTCCCACAGTCAACGTAACGTAATTCCGCTCCCAAACACAAATTATGATTATTTAATTGTCAAACTAATGGTATTAATTCATTATAGCTTGTTCATGTCTTTGCACAGCTTCATTGTAGCAAAAGATGACAGAATCTAGCAAATTATTTTGTTAATTAATTTATCTTAAATTTTCCAAATTTTTTCTCATATTATATTTGTTTATAAATTTTTTCTTAAATTATATTTTTTGTCAAGTTCTTACCATTATTTTAAATTCTAGTCTCTTTCCTAAACCTTAAACCCATCTTTCGGAAAACCTTTAACTATAGGCTAGCTGTACACATTTCCTAGCAACAGCTGGCTCTCTTGTTTTGGACGTTGAGCATTTACACCGCATGCTGGCGTCCTTTGATTTCATCTGCTTCTATTAAGTGTGTAGGCCTATAATGTTAACTCTGAATGAGGAGCATAAGTTCCACCTCATTTTTGCTCAGGGGAACGAAAGTTCCAGGGAATGAAGTTCCTGGGAACAAGAGTTCCAGGGAATGAAAGTATCAAGGAGCGAAATGGAACTTTCATTCCCGGGAGCAAAAGTACGTGGGAACCAAAGTTCATGTTACCTTCACAAGCATACAGTACCTGAAGTAAGAACCCATTGCTTGATGATTGATGCCATTGAAAAATGTCTGTGTACCCACACTGGCCTCATTGATAGCATTCACACCACATATTATGACCAGGTCAGGTATGGGAGATTAAAGTTGGGGGTTATGGTCAGGGTTAGGGTTAGCTTAAATTCAGTGATCTGATCTGATCATGTATTTGGTGCCGGTGCAGTCGATTTGGTGTTTGATGACACTCTTTATGTATTGACATGTTTTTGAGGTTGCATTGCTAAAATGGCATTTTAATGTTGAATTGTTGTGTTACAGCTGATGCTAAGTCAAAGGCTATTGCAAGGTGCATCGCCAGGGACATTCCACATTCTGCCATCACTTACACGTTCCCTGGAGAAACTTCATCGAGTTATTGACCAGGAAATGTATGCCATTGGTGCTCAGAAGCTCATCATGCCTTGTCTAGCAACTAAACAGTTGTGGGATATTTCCGGTAATAATAATTTAACTATTTTGGTTGGGATGTGGGGAATGATTTTTTGGAGCTTCGTTTGGTTTTGCTTTATTTTTTTATAACTGTGACAAAAACTGTGGTTTTGGTTCCAAATTGTCTTGTTTTTAGTTTTGTTTAAAAAACTCCACAGTTGGTTGAGAATTGGTATTGATCAGTTTTTGTTTAAGTTGTAGTTTTTTCTAGGAACTGCATTGCTAAGCATCAGTAGTCATTCAGCCAGTCAACTATCTTTCAAAAATGATTTACACATAATTGTCAGGTTTGTGTGAACTTTATTGTACGGTTGGCTTTCCGTGTTAAATGCATATGTTAGCACTGAATTGTTGATTTTAGTTGTCATGGGCAGCTGACCTCTCACAATGTTTTGCAAATGCTACAGAAAAATAACTGAATGGAATTGAAGGTTCTGGATGGTTTGATTTCGTATTTTTAAAAGCAAAACCAAATCAAATTTGCTTTTCACACGCCTTAATTGTCAATGTCAATGGCCTTATAGAAATGGGTGAAGTTATACATGTGGTTGTTTTGTTTTGTTGCTTAAATTAAGCTAATCAAAATACTGTGTCTTTTAAGCAGTAATAACAGGAAGTACACAGTATGACAAAATAATAAATTTGACGTGCATTTTTTTGTTTAGTGTAGTATCATACTTTGAGATGATAGGTGATTGCTCATATTCTGTATTTGTTACAGGAAGATGGAATGCCATGGGTGATGAACTATTTACGGTTTGTGACCGAACAAAAACCTTTCATTGCCTTGCTCCAGTATGTTTTTTTGATATACTACAGACTTTGTTTTCCATAGCTAAGTTATTGATCCTTTTGGTATTGCATTTCAAATTGTGCTAGTACATAGCACTATACAGAAATTGTGAAGAATAACATTAAGGATTCAGCAGTATTTTTACATGGAAATTATTATTACATAAGAAACTTTGAATCGCACGTGACCATTTAATTTATCAATAACCTGCTGCATTGCAATTTATCTTAACTTTGATGCATTATGTGTTTTTACAGATGTACATACCTATATGTAAGAAATATTTTTTACATCTAGGGTAATTATTGGTTGTGTGTACTTCTGTTTGTAGTTTTTTGCTGATTGTTTAACTTCATGACGGTATATTATATACTGGTAACCTTCATTAATTCTTAATTTAATTATGTATTTTTAATGTGTATTTCTTTGTTACTTATGTGTAATCAGCTGAATTAATGACATGCATTTGCAGACTCATGAAGAAGCTATTACATCAATAGTAGCTGCTAGCATACCATTGTCATACAAGCGGCTTCCAATACGTCTTTATCAGGTTTATGACCTCTGTTTCTTTGGATGGCCAATCGTTTTTGCTTGCAACTGGATTGCATTGTGTTCATTGTTATATTCGTGACTTGGTCAAAATGTTTTTGAGCTAGTTTTCAGTTCTGAACATTTCTGTCACTAGTTATTTGATGTTTTGGCCGTAAATTTTAAAAAGTGATTGTGAACGTGTGTCATGTAACAAATAGATTTTTTGTTGGAAATTTTTTCATTGGATTACTGTCACATCTTTGCTCTTGGACTCCACCATTTTTGTAACATCTATACGTACTGTATCCTTACAAAAAAACCTACCAATAATTGAGACCATTGTGCATATGGAGATTCAACCGGCTCGGTGGCTCAATGGTTAGGATTTTGGAATTAGATGAAAAAAGTCACAGGTTCAACTCTTGGTTTTGTCACTTTTAAGAGGTTACTACTACAGAATGGGTGACTGCAGACAGTTGAACAATCTCGGTATATAACCGACCACCAGTGTTAACTCAGCCTTTCATCCCTTTGGGTAAACGTAATGTAATGTAAAGTCCTTTCCGAGCCTTACGGCCCATAGGGCAGCGCTGATCTCCGTTTCCTAAGGCCCTCAGTCAGACACCAGTTTTTACACTGCGAGACCACGGACACGGGGCCAGTGTATTGTGCGGTGTGCCTGTTTACGTCCCAGCGGTGAAGCTGGTACCAAATTATACTGCTTGGTGACAGAGGCACATGTGTGAGAACAACTTGCCTAAGGTCGTTACCCGGCAGTGTCCCGGTGCAGACTCGAACCTGCGCCTCTGAGTTACCTCAGGATTACAAGTCCGACACGTTACCATTAGACTACCGAGCCTTTGGGTAGGTAAATCGAATACTGCTCTGCCTGGCTAGGATTAAGCAGGGCATTCTTACCAGTGTCAGGTGGCATGCAGCACTGAGTGATTCTATATGGCAGATGATGCTCTGTCGCTCTGAGTTGGGTTTCGATAAAGTGCTATACACAACCTTTATCTTTTCACAGATTTTGGTGGTGATATAAGCACAATAGTACATTGAATGTGAATTTAATATAGCCCTCAGCAAGTAGAGAGACTACTTAAGAAGAATTTTGTACTAACATCTGGTGTCTGTTTTGCTGGCAGATAGGAAGAAAGTTTCGTGATGAAGCTCGACCAAAGCATGGGCTGCTGCGTTGTCGAGAGTTTGAGATGAAAGGTGATTTTTGCTCATCTCTTGCAATCTTTTCTTTCATTCTATTGCCATTAATGTCAGGTTTATGACAATCTCTTCTGCCGGCTGCTTTTATCCTTGGCATCTCTCTTCGTGTTTTCCTTGCTCATGCTTTCACTTAGCATTTGTAGGCACTTTTGCTGTCTTGTTGCTTTGCCCAACCAACGTCTTCCCATTGTGCCATGTAACATGATGTGTCCTATCTATCCAAATTTGCTGTGCTGCTGTATATTTAAGATCTTCGTATTTTCTTGCATTTTTATAGCACTTCTTGTGCAGTTTGTGGAGTGTGGCTTGGTAGTGTATCGGTAGCATGCCAGACTGGTGTTGGTGAGGTTGCTGGTTTGACTCTTGCCTGGTGCACTGCCATGTAACAACCCTGGGTAAGTTGTTCACACACATGTGCCTCTGTTCACCAAGCAGTACAATTTGGTATCGGTCAAATGGTGGTGGTGCTCTGCAGCTGGAAAGGTAACCGTAGGTCTGGCGTCGCACTGGCCATGTGTCACAGACTTAGTGGTCCACTAGAAAGGGAGATGAGCTCCCCACCTATGCCTTTTGTGGGGTATGGCACCTTTACCTTTTACACATCATTGTAATTTTGTGCTTATAGTGTGTGTGTGTGTGTGTGTTGTCAACAGATCTGTACACGTTTGATGCTGATGCCACAAGTGCACAAGCAACATTCCATGAAGTCTGTGACAGTTATGTACGCATCCTCACAAGACTTGGTCTGCCTTTCATGCAAGGTGCTGCTGCTATTTTTATTGTTGTATTTTTTGTCTCTGTTAATTGTAGTTTATTCCAGATATATAAAATGTAGCTCTTTATCGCAGTAAAAGTGGTAGTGGTGAGAATGGAAGAAATAATCCAGATATCTTCAGATTATAAGGGCTTAGTAATAAAACTAATGCAGGCTGTGATGTTAGTTATTACTGTGTAGTAAATTGAAAGGCTTTTTGGATCTTGTGTGGTTAGCATACAGTACATACAGTGTGGGTCCAAAGAATTGGACTATTTTTGAGCATTGATAACTTAGGGATGGTTAGTGGTAGAATAGATAGGCATAATGTAATGTGTCAGAAGCTTTTGTGAATTTTGTCTAGGAAGAGTTTTGCATATCAATGCACTTAAATATTCTTGCCTGATTTGCATAAATCATCACCACCCCTGAAATTATGCTGAATTAGACTTATTGCATGGATTTGTCTCAATTTTTATTTGGATAGATTGGGAGTGTGATTATAAACATTTATATTGTTTTCACTTTTTGCAACATGCTGTATCTTTATGATTAAAGTTCATAAAATGCGACCAAAAATTCTTTATACCTCAACGTTTCGACTTCCATTGGAAGTTTTCATCAGAAGAAGGAAAAATCATGATGAAACGACGTTTTCTTTCTTCTGATGGAGACTTTTGGTGAAGTCAAAATGTTAAGGTATATAAAATTTTCGGTCGTATTTGATGAACTGTAATCAAAAAGTAGATTCGACCAGATGAATCTATTCGTTGATGCTGTATCTTTGCATGCCTTTGCCTAATTGACAAAAAGCAGATGAGGTGTAATTTCTGACTATGTGTTGTTCAGTGGCTGCAAGCTCTGGTGCAATGGGTGGCAGTGAATCTTCGGAGTTTCATCTGCTTTCACCCGCCGGTGAAGACACTTTACACTGTTGCTCCGTGTAAGTATGTCTGACGCATTTATACATCTGTCCCAGCTTTCAGTGGCATAGCATGACTACGGGAGGCAAACAGATGTACTGCCTTTGGGTGTGGGCCCAGAGAGGTGTACCAGCCTTCATGCTTTAATTTTTGAAACAGTATCATAGTTCTCATTTTTAAAATTAATCTGTTATTTCATATCGAAGGTTTAGTTGGGCCCTTAACTACACATTATTAAATTCTTTAAGCAGCTTGCTAAATGGTGTAGCAATCACTGAGGTAATGCACTTTAAAGTAAATAAGTAAGTAAATAAATTACTGAGTGAGTGAGTGAGTGAGTAAATAGATGCACGATTTATTTTTCTTCGTATTTAGGTTAAAAAATCTGCGTATTTTCAAGCTGTTTGATAAACGGTATAGAAATCAGTGAGGTAATGTATTTTTGAGAAATAGCATTTTTTTGGCTTTTTATTTCGACTTATACAATGACTCAGTTTTGAGTTAATGGTTGTTTTGTGTTCTAGGTGCAGAAAGGGTGTCAATGCAGAATTTGAAGGTCTGTAGGTTTGATTTGAGCTCTTTCATTTTGCAGCTTTACTGCAATTTTTTAATGCTGTGCAAAATCTTTCGGTGTATGTTTTCGTGTACTGCTTATGTCCAGCAAGTGAATATTTTTGTCTTAGTTTTAAACAGTAAAAATGACTGAAATCTCTGTACTACATTGGGGATAATCTTGATTTTCTCTTTACAAGATATTCATGTAAGTTCTAGTTGAACGAGAATGAATATCGTATTAGTTTTTCCGCTGTGTTAATTGTCCATTGCTGATGTGCAAGAATCTTGTACTAGGACAAGTGTTAAATGATCATGTTTTGAAGTAATTTTTGGCATACCCAGAGTGTAAAGAAATTTTGTGGTCCTGCACTGATCTTCGTTTCCTTAGCTTTCAGTCAGACGACAGTTTTTTGCTGCATGACCATGGACACGGGACTAGTGGTGTGGCTGTTTACATCCCAGCTTTACTGGTACACATTGCACCTACCCATGGAAGAATCGCCAGGCTGAGTTGGCCAGCCAGTAGTTGGATCAATATATAAGAATACTAGAATATAAGCTAACTTTACTGGAAGACATGAAATTGTATTTTTTGCATGTCCAGATGGTAAAAGTAAACCAACACACTGTGAATGTGACGGTTGCCCAGGCACTTACCAACAGCAGTCTGGCATAGAGGTTGTATAGGTGCTTTGCTTTATTTTAATGCGTTGAACAGCTTTTCTAGGAATATGTGATAAACAAAGATGAACTGCACTGGACTCTTTGAGTTTCTGTACACTCTGTAGCCGTTTTCTCGTTGATAAGTGCTGAAACCTTGCCTAACTGATTTCTGTCTTTTTTGGCAATTTCATTTCTCTATGCTGGTTGTTTTTTTGTCAAAAAAGTTTTTTAAAATTTGGACACTTTTTGTACATATAATCGTAACTATTTTCTGGCTGTGTTTTTCTAAAGTTCTCCATTACGTATCTGAGCAATATCCAGCATAAATTTTTGCATTGTAGGTTGCTCATGCTTTTATTCTGGGCACCACATATTCTGAGGCACTGAAGGCTCTGTACATGGACAGTCAACAAAAGAAGTGGTAATAGTAACTGTGACTTTTGCTTGGTCCATTTTTTGGCATTTGATTATTCACAGTCTGACTTAGGGCATGTTGCACCAACGTTGTTCGTGATCTCGGTTCAGCTGAACCTAGATCAAGAGTTGAACTGAGTTAACGCTGAATTACGTTGCACAAACCTGAACTTGGATCAGCCGATCCCGTTCAGTTTAATGGTCGTGGTTATACCATGGATGACACTGATTGGTCAAGGCGCGCTCGACGCTCAGCCCGTAGGTCAACTACAGTGACGTCAGTCACATGCAATGCTTACGAAACAGTCCAGTACAGATTGGCCATAATTTGTTCAGTTTCCCTGAAGTTACTAGGCTACACAATTTTCGCATCAACAGTTGCCAGTATAAAGTTCCGAAGATACGAATGCGACAAACGATAGACAATTAGACATACAGATGATGCTACTGAAAAATGTGTTGGAATGCCTGGAATTGGTTGCGCTGGAGTAATTCCACATAATAGTAATAATAACTGTACATTGTGGTAAGTTTTCAGGCCGCTGCATATGGATTGTTTCGGCATTGGTACGACTCGCCTACTGGCAGCGTCAGTTGAAGTACTGTCTTCTTCAGATGAAGTTCGGTGGCCAGCTCTTCTTGCTCCGTACCAGATATGCATCATACCACAGAAGGTAGATTTTCATTAGAGTTGTGGAAAATAATGATTAATTAATTACACGATTAATCCTGACAAAATTTAACAATAACATTTTAAGCATCAACAATTCGAATTTCGATGACGGTCATTGGAGTTGGGGTTAGGTTTCAGCGTAGGCTTATGGGTCCGGTTTTGAGTTATTGGACAGCAAAAAAAATTTAACGAAGCAACATAAGTTTGCCGGTGCATAATTTGTGTGGTTTTAAGAAGTGGCAATACTGTCAATCAAGGCACGGAAGGCATCGAGGGAGAATGGAGCGAGCAGGGGGAGCCCATCAGAAGGTCTGGGGAGTATCATAAGTGGGGTCCAGGGCTCACCCCAGCCTCCAAAATGATTTTTGGCTCATTTTGGGCTTGAGAAACTAAACTGGTGCAAGTGCATAGCACTTTCTTTTTGACAGATGCAAATATGACTGTTCAAATAGACTGTACAGCGTATCACTATTCTGACACTGTGACGACGACTGACTGCCATACGGAACTGTACCGGCACAAATTAAACCCCGAGTTTTACAGTTAATTTACACAAATGTGATGGTGCAGGAAGGTTACAAGGCTGATGTTACAATGTCGATGGCGGAGTTGCTGTATGACGAGCTGGTGACAAAGTGTCCTCAACTGAGCACAGAGGTTGTCATTGATGACCGACTGCAGCTGTCCATTGGTCAGCGCTTCCATCATGCCCGTGCTGTCGGATACCCGCATGTTGTCGTGCTCGGGAAGAAGGTCAGTGAAACCGAGGTTGGGGGGGGTTAAGTGAGTGAGTAGGGTTTAACGTCCCGCACAACACAGTATAGGTCATTTCAGGGATGGCCTTTCCAGGCAATGCACAAAAACGTAATAACGGAAAAAAGTTTAACTGTTACAAGAAGTTTAACCTTTACAGAATAACCTGATATGGAACACAAAACACAAAAATGACCTAAACCTAAAATTCCAAGAACTGCCAATTCTGAATATGTATATGTAACAGTAATGGCAGTTCTAATAATCTTCCCTCTTATCCTCCAGACAGTCATCAATCTCAGAATGCTGTCTATTGGAAGATTATGCACGTGCTGCCAGATACCCTCACATTGTTGTACTCAGGAAGAAGATCACTGAAACTGTTCAGAGTTAGAGGGTTAAAATCATTAAGTTGAACTTCAAGGTACATGCTAAAGGTTTTTTACGAGGATGTACTATGTAAATTTACTTTTGACATTCAGCATCTAACATTTAGCCGGTGATCAGCAATCTACCTTTGAGACTCAATAGTAACTAGTCTTTTGGTCTTGAAAAAAGTCTGGTTTACATTAGGGATCGTGGAATTATGCGATTATGCACGCGCATAATTTTGCACATAATTGGTGACCTTCTGCATAATTGGGCAGATCCAGCGTAATACAACTAGCTCCGCATAATCTGTCTCATTTATGAATGTCGTTTTGTTATACATCAGCAATTTTGCTTATAGTAATAAACGTATGCTATATTCTAACAACTACCATGCTATCCCTGGCATGTCTGACATTGAAGTCGCTGAATTTGTTAAATACGTTGATGTCATTGGACCGGAAGCAGTGAGAAGCTCTCCAGTGACAAGTATGACACTGACAGACAATACCACATTCTGGAAAAGCACATCAGACAGACTGCCGGGATTGTCAAGACTGGCACAGATGTACATTTTTTTCAGTTACAACTAGTGCTGATGCGGAGCATTTGTTTTCAAAGTACAATCAGTTACTGACGCCACAGCGTACCCGGTTGGCCACAGAAACATTGCGCATGTTGGAGTTTTTGTATTGGAATTTATAACACTTTATTCGCAACAAGTGCAGAACACAAATGACAAAGAAAAAGACAGACAGGGACAGAATGTGAAATTAAACTGTCAAAATGATCACAAACATCCAAGTACAACTGAAGCAAAGTGACTATAAACGGTGGGTGCAAAAGAACAGTTAGTTTTTATACATAGTGAATCACAATAATAGTTTTGAAGGTTACCAAGATAACCATACTTGATATTCTGAACACAAAACACACTACTGAGATATCTACAGTTAGTAGCACATGATATCAGAAACTTCCACCTACGTAAATCATAGTAATTCTTAATATCTAGACAAGAAAAAAATATTGCAACAATTTAACCGATTCCATACGACTGTAATTAAAAATTTTACTGAAGGCATCATTCCAACAGACTCCTAATTGACGGATAGCTTCGACAGTTAAACGCAGTGAACCAATAAATATGTCAGCAGCGGTAAGCAGTAAGACCTGATGAGTGTAACTTTAACGCTCTCACAAGCATATTTACTTTGACACAAAACACTATTACAAGATGCATAGAATTTCCATTTAACTTCACTGACATCAACACATAAACCCTTTTTATTAACAAAATAAATGCCTAAATACTTCAGTCGATTAACCCAAGCAATAGGACTGCCACCTATATGTAATGAATGTATAGGACTACAGTAAACTGAATGACCAACATACATAGAGACAGTCTTATTGGGACTGAATACAATGTCATGACTAACACCAAAATTAGAACAAATATTAATCATAGCCTGAAGCCCACTAACAGTAGGTGAAATAAGTATCAGATCGTCAGCATACATGATGCAC
>Ga0209367_1002893_pt1 | contig 22993 bp, 16 predicted proteins | sample WorMetLIZISLAND2_FD_187412 | JGI IMG/M metagenome (GOLD analysis project Ga0209367, IMG submission 187412) | Marine gutless worms symbiont microbial communities from Max Planck institute for Marine Microbiology, Germany - Olavius geniculatus... ... | reverse complement strand
ACGCAAGCATGTGCACAATGTAGGCCTAACATACAGTAAATAGAGTTTAATAAAAGTCCACAAAACTATGTACAAATGTTGCAGAAACAAGCACGTCAATTGAACAACAGCATAACAGCAACAAAATTGGAATGTGTGACTGCCTAAAATCTAGTAGGCCTAACAAGTAAAAATATGATAAAAGTCATGATGTGGTAGGCCTAAAAACGACGGGGAAATTAGGGGAAATTAACGTAAGGGAAACTAACAGACGAAAACTTTTTGCACAAATAATTAGCCATGTGTGTTAAACTTGACATGCAAAATTTCAGCCATCTATAGTGCAAGGGAAACATTTTCATATTCGGGGTTGAATGGAAGGGGATAGGCCATATCCCGAAAACGGTCAGAGATAGGGCCTATACGGCCAAGGTTACAATCACTAATAACTAATAAGAAGTGGCATACGTTTTTTTTCAGAGGAAATAAAAAATCATCGACCTTAAAATGGCATTGAAGGCCCCTGACAACCAGTACGGTCGGCTATTCTAGCGACAGCTAGGCTTCTTGTTCGGTTTTTCCGATAATGCGCAAATCCTCGGAGTTGAGTAACGTCCGTCGTGCAAGGGCTCTGACCCCTACGACGACGCTGCTCTTTAGGCTTGATTTTTTTGTCGAGTATGGTCAAACAAATGTAAAATTTTTATCCATCCGATATCGTCACATTAACACATACTTTACTTATTATTCGGAGTGACTGACTATAATTATCGTAGGGTAATCTCGTAGACAAGTGCAAGATACACGGGTTAGTTTTGGGCTACTAAATTACGCAATTGTGCATACGCGACACAGCAGGTGCCCGCAACGGTTGCTAGGCAAAATTATTGTTGTCAAATGGCGGACGATCAGGTGATGTTCGATGGGTGATAAGGACTCCAGTGAAAGAACATTTTTACCAGGGCGATGAAGAAATTTTTCAAGTTTGGCAAAGGTCGTAAGGAGTCTTTTGAAGCGTCGAGTAGCAAGGGAAACTTGGGCAGCCGTCATGGCAGTGTGTCGTCCCTGGTACAAGCTGGCGGATACGAGGTTCGCGAGAAAGATATGAGTAAATTGCACCGAGCTGCGTGGACAGGCGATATGACAAAACTAACTCAACTTATCAAGAGCAGCCGTGGAACAGTCGTCGACAAAGAAAACAGGTAGCCCGGGCCTAGCTACGCTGTTAAGCTAACTTCGTTATTTATTGATGATTCAATTTAATTCAGCAGTTCCAGTTCCACATAGGCTAAAGCCCAGAGAACAGGCATAAACGCAACAGTGCAATGGATGCCTGTAAATGGTTTACAGCTCTGCGCTAATTGCAGTGGCGTACCAGAAATGTCAGTTGGGGGCCTTTCCCTTTCATTTCTCTGCTCTCCCCTTCATCTCCTCCTCTTTTTTCCCTTTTTCTTACCGGTGTGATGAAACACCGCATCGGCAGCATCGACAGCACCGGCAGCAAATTGCTGCAAAATAGACTCTAGGACTAAGGTTAGGTTAGGGTGAGAGGGTTAGGGTTGGGATAAGGGTTAGGGTCAAGGTCAAGACCCCTCCCTTCTCTTTCTCTTTTCTTTCCTCTTGTGAGCTCATCAGCAGGGTCTGGGGTGGAGCCCCATCTGAAATCAAATCTGGTGCATTATAGGCTTAGCTTTAAAATATGAGATCTGGTGGCAACAACTTTGACCAAGGGGGGAATGAGGCCCTGGGCTTCCTGCCCCCCTCCTACCCCCTTGTCCACACAAGTGGATAACTGGCGCAGTAGCAAAGCACCCTATAATGAACAAGAATTAAGCTTGGTTACAGTTTTCATTGTCAACACAGCTTAAGATTATTGGCTGCAACATAAACTGAAACTGTCAGAAAAATTTTTTCAGTGACACTGTTTCATGTTAGGCCTAATTTCATTTTTATGGCGACATCTATTTCAGTTGCACAGTGTCACCTTTCTGATGACTGGCAACTGGCAAGTATTTTTTTCCAATTCTTAATTTTGTTTGCTAAATGTCATTCTTGCAGGACTCCTCTTCACTTTGCTGTTGCACGTGGAAACAGTGACGTTGTGAAAACATTGCTGGAATGGAAGGCATCGGTTAACGTTTATGACAACGATTCAAAGACTCCATTGCTGAAGGTTTCTACTTGCCTGTATTCTGTGCTCTCATTCAGAGTTAATGTGTTTTATGTTGACATGCTTTGTGCTATGTTATAGGATTTCACTGTAAGTAAGTAAGTAATTAAGTAAAGTGTAAATTTATATAGTGCATACTCAAAAAGATTTCTAATGCACTTGACAGAAGCCTCAACAGAAATTGCAAGCTCCACAAACAAACATAGGCACATTTATAAACCTGAGCAAAGAACATTTTTGTTTGAAATTGCAAGAAAATGCAACAGTTGCAAAAATCTTTGCAGACGGTACAAGGTCAAGATCATCATTGACACACATACTTTGTCATGTGGGGATTATCATGTGGGGCTGGTTGCAAGGCTTACAAGGTCAGCAGTACATTTTGTGCGATATTTGCTCAGTGTGAATGTGCATTGAAAATGTAGGAACAAAGTTTGTATTGATCAGATTTTTTTCTCGTGTTTTGTATGACAGAAAAGGCATCTCTCTGTAAAAAACCAGCTGCATCAGTTTCCAAAGGTTCTGCTTTGAGACTATTCCAAATAAGTAGGCCAGTAGATGTCGCACTGTGCATTATTTTCAGTTGGTTGAATTTGAAAGTGCATGATGTCTTTTTGAAACAATACTCAGGCTGCAAAAACTAACAATTAATTAATTGATTAATTGCTAAAAATTACTAGATTAAAATATTTTAATCTATTAAAATTTAGTTAAAATTTTAGACTTCTTAGCAGCCTAAAATAACTGCCAATAAACGTCTGTAATATAATTTAATTTTACATAGGACGTCTTGTTATGATTTTTACATGCATAATGTTTGTTTAACAGTCTACACTTTGTGAGCTTTGACTACACAGTTTGTGCAGGTTACTGCATCATCATCACTTTTGGATTTTGCTTCAGTTTACAAACAATAACAATGGCCAGTAATTGAATCTTGACTATGAAAATCAATCGAAATTGAGCAATTGAAAAATTGTTTGATAGCAGCCCTAATCAGTATACCCTGTAGGTTTGTGTTTGTCTGTCACGCTGCAGGCAGTCGAGTGCGGTCATTTGCGTTGTGTGACTCTGCTGCTTGATGCCCGGGCTGACATTACTGTCAAGGACAAGGCAGGAAACACTTGCCTGCATTACGCAGCTATGAATGGAGCTCATGACATGATGGAATTTCTTGTGAAAATGGCACCTCCAGAGCTACTGGATTGCACCAACAATGTGAGGCTGCTGTTTTAATTGGCTTGAAGTAGTAAGTAAGCACGTAAGTTAAATGTTGGTTTTTATGTCATATATCATTACCAAAAGCCTCTGATAAATAAAAGGTTAAGATAAAGATATAAACATTGCATACATAGCAGTCGACCAATCAAAATTAATCAGATCCTACTGCCTCCATGACCATTTTTTGAAAGTCAGAAACTGTACAACTTGACCACCTCTTTTTCTAATAGGCATAACCAGAAATTGAAGTTCCCCCATTTGGGTCTGGGGTGATGCTTAGCTGCAAATGCTTTTTGATCATGAAAAAGCGTTGAAAACATTAGTTTTACTGCACAAATTTGTATATTCTTTGGGCACTATCTATGTCCCCTTTCCTGGCTACACCTATGCCCTCCCATTTCCTGTCCTCCAATAGACAGCATTCTGAGATTGATGACTGTCTGCAGGATAACCAGGAAGATTATTAGAACTGCCATTACTTGAAACGCCGTTTTTTTGCAGTATTAGGTTTAGGTCATTTCTACATTTTATGTTTCATATTAGGTTTGTCAGTAAAGGTTAAATTTTTTCTTCCATCGTTGTAAAGGTTAAAATTACTTTTCCATTACTATGTGTATCTATGTGCATTGCTTGTAAAGGCCATCCCTGAAACGACCTATAATGCATCGAGTGGGAAGTTAGACCTCACTCACTCACTCACTCACCTCTATGCCCTCCTCCTCCCAAAAAGAACGTTTGTTTCTTTTGTTCTAGGCTGGTGAGACGCCGCTGCACGTTGCCGCCATGAATGGTCACACAGCTGTCATAGCTGGCTTGCTGGACGCTGAAGTAGCCGAGATTGACGTCGACGTGAAGAATGCTAACGGCCTCACAGCTTTGATGCTGGCTTGTCAACATGGCAATGCTGACGCCGTCACTGAACTGCTCAAGTACGGTGCCGACATTGAAATGAAGGACAAGAATGGTTTGTACAATTCAATAAGGACTAGTTGTATTTGACATGGTTTCTACGGTCAGGGGAAGTCCTGAAGGGAAAGTCAGGGGTAAAAGTCCTACCAGGGTGCAAAAGTTAACAAAGATGCACCAAAAATTCTTCAAAATGACAACTTGCATTAGTTTACTTGCTTAATTAAAATCAAAAATTTTTATTATGCTTTTTACATCTTGATTCAGTGATATCGGTTCGATCTGGAATTTTTGGCCAAATTTTTGCCCAAAGTTTTGGTGGAAAATGGCAGAATATGGTAGAATTTGGTGGAATTAGTCAGGGAAAATGATTCATTTTGTCGTGGAAAGTTGGGGAAAAGTCAGGAAAAAAATTTTTTAGAGTAGTAGAAACCATGATTTGATGCGGTTATTTTCTGTTATTACTAATTTTTATGTTTGTGTGACGGGCAGTGGGTATTTCTCATTTTTCCAGCTTGGCTTTGTGGATCCTCAGAAGTGAACTCCGGGAAATGTGAGAGTCAGCGCTGCTTGGCGGCATTTTTTTATACTTGATGCTGTCTGTTCCTATTGCCAAAGTGACATTGAAGTCAAGCACTAAAGCAATGTGCAGTTGTGTATTTAGTTGTTTTGTGTGTTTTTGCTAGAAATAGCTTTTTAGTTGGTAAGGCCCAGAACATTTCTGTGCTTGCAGTTGTCACCCATTTCTAATATTTTTATTGAACCCACAGAGTATTGGTGCAGTTTTTTTTGTTTGTTTTCAAAGTTTTGTCGAAACAAAGCTGTTGTGCATCTGGTCTGTTATGCTGCTGCAGTATTACCAGCATTTCTTCTGTTCTCTCGGGCAGCACTATTCAAATGTGTCGCTTTGTTTTTTTGTCACGAAATAAAAATGTGCACTGTGAGGAACAAAAAACATGCCAAAATATATTGATTGTCACTTGAAGATGGATTATCAGATTTCAATAATTTTTGGTACAAATATTCTAGACACAACTGGCCATCAAATGATCATTTGTGCTCCCACCTCACAAAACGTCTGTTTCTGCACTACCTAGGGTAAAAGGACAAGCAAAATATGACACTTTTTTGTTCAATGCAGTGTCATTATTTGATTCAAATAACACACATTTAGCACATTTTGTTCAAATTTCTAGCACTTTGGATGACAGTTTATCCAGTTTTTTATTTGTGCAACTGCTGACATTACATATTCAAAATGTCGGCCATTTGTGTGAACATACAGGCAGGGAGATGCATTCTCCATTCATTGGTATCAGTCAGTGTTGATACTGTTATGCTCCAGACTTTAACCAGACGTTTTTTGATTTCACTGATATTTCTAAACAGTGCGGCACAGCACTGCAAACATTGTCAAATGGACTGTGATCAGAGCTGTTAGGAACTACATATCTGGAGTAATGAAACTTATTGATGTTTTTTCTTATTTTAATTCATGTTGCATTTGTTCTGTTTCTTCAGGTAATGCAAAAATAAATGTTAGATGAGCTAACAGTTTGAATGGCCATTTGATGCCCAGATGTGTCAGGAATGTTTGTACAAAAAACTATTAAAATCTCATTATTCTTCTTCAAGTTACACTTAATAATGTCACGGATGTCTTTTGGCATTTTTTGTTCATTTTACTGTTGATTTTATGTGTTTTTTATTTCCCCAGGTAGTGCAGAAGCATATGTTCGGTGAGGTGAAAACTTGAATAATCGTTTGATGGCCAGTTGTATCAGGAATAGGCCTAGTTGTACCAGAAATTATTAAAATTCTTTAATCCACTATCAGGTTAGGATTGATTTTTGTGTGTTATTATGCCCACAGTGTACAAACATATTTTTCCGCAATCTTACTTGTTTTGCCACATTGCAACTGAAAGCATGGGAATTTGTTTAGCCCTGATGATTATGATGCGGTTGTACACATGTAGGTCAAACGGCAGACGTGCTGGCCGACAGCTGTGGTCATGAGGAATGTGTTAAAGCAATCGACGACTATTTCAATGAACTCTCCGCTACGTCAGCTGGTCATCACCCCAATACAGAGCTCGCAAGCACTACTGCCTACCAGCCGGGTACAAACTCTGCAGCTTATCACCGTGACATTGGAATCAATGCAGATGCAAAACTAAACTTTTAAGCACCCATAATCTTATCTTTTGGAAATTTCCTGAGCTCCCTCCCACAACATTTTTAACTTCTGAGCCATTGACGTTAGTAAGTAGTGTGGTGTTGAATGGATGTCAGAGTTGGCTGCGGAGACTGGTGTGAGTTCTGCTGATGTTGCTGATCCAGTCACAGTCACGTCACCCCCAGCAGCTGCAGCAGGTGTAGAAGAGTCTTGGAGTGATACGGAGTCGGGACAATCAGAAGCATGCAGCAAGAATGTCAGTTTTAGTTCTGATTTCTTTTTTTTTCTGATTCGACAGCTCCTAGTGTCTGTTACTGGGTTTAGGTCGAGCATTGTATAAAATGTGACAGTTTTGTCTGTCTGTTTGTCTGTCTGTAATGAAATGTATTGTAGCTAAACCATACTTCATTGGGAATTTGCAATGGTAACATGCGATATAGCGATTGCAAGTTTCTATAAGCTGTCAGTAGTAACCATGTCTCCATCTGCAGCGGTTTGGCCACATTGTTGACTGCATAGGTGTAAAGAACGTTTTTATTTTTTTATTCTTGCGACGTTTTTTTACGTTTTTTACGTTTTTTTATTTTTTTCTAACGTTTTTTTTAAAAACGTGCATGGAAAATCCTGTCATAAACTTCGAGAAACATTTTTGGAACCAAAGCAACAAATTAATATGGTCATAGTGATGGTAGTTTATTTACTTAGTCCAAATATACCAAATAAAAAGTATTTTGTATGGTATATTTGATTAGTTTAGTACTATGGTCTTATGACAACACAGTTTAATTGAAATTAAATAAAGTTCTTTTATGTAGACCATAGTTCCAGGTATACTGCACCTACAGCATTAGGCATTAGGCAAAAGGTTGAACAAATTATGGCTAACGTTTTTTATTCAACGTTTCTAAACGTTTTTTAAAATTTTTCCCACGTTTTTTGCGTTTCTAACGTTTTTTTCTGGAACGTTTTTACATCTATGGTTGAATGCAAACTTGGTGTTTGCAGCCGTCACCCACGTGCGTCGAATTAGCACATCGTACCCTAGCATTATTTGTAGCGTTCGATAATGCAGCATCACCATAGCATGTATGAGACTGTAGTCACTCTAGGAAATCGCTTTCTTTCCACAATCAGAGGTCAGATGTTGGTCTTCAGATATAGGCAGTAAGGTCGGTTTACCCTATCGACAGCTGGACTTCTTGTTATGTAAGATGCTTTCCATTATTGTTTGTCCAATGCAATGCATAGCATTGGTCAGAGTATAAAATCATCTGAGTGTCCGTGCGTTCGTCCATGCGTCCAACTTTTCTTAAGCTCTCTTCCTTTCAGCTTCCCCTTGCCTCTCTCTTTCCCTTCCCTTTTACCTTCCTTTTCTCCTTCCTCTTTCCCTTTCCCGTTTTCCCTTTTCCTCTTTTTTATTTTTCTTTTTCTTTCCCTTCCCCTTACCCTTCCACTTTCGCTGTCCCTTCCTTTTCCTTTCCCCTTTTTCTTCCCTTTTTCCTTCCCCTTTCCCGTTCTCCATTTCTTTCCCCTTTCACTTCCCCTTCTACTTCCTTTTCCTTCCCTTTCTCTTCTCCTTCTCCATTTCCTTCTCTTTTTTTCTTCCCTTTTCCTCTTCCCTTTTTTCCTTCCTTTTCCGCTTTCCCTTTCCCTTCTCCTTCCCATACATTCTCTTCCTCCTTCTCTTTCCTCTCATCTTTTCCTTTTCCCTTCATTTTTCCTTCCACTTTTCCTTTTCTTTCCCCTCCCCTTTTTTCTCTTTCCTTTCTTCCTTTTCTTTCCATGTTTACGTCCGTGCGTTCAACATTTGAAGCGCTGTATCTCCATAACGGTGCCAGATGGACGCATGGTCACCATGGACCACCTATAGGAAGTCGACCCCCGGGAGTCGAATGGTCATGTGAGCGATGACTTCACGTGACCCCAAAAGGTCAAGTTTGTGACCCCGTTATCTTTGAGGCGTTATATTTTTTTTATCAGTCTAAACAGCTCACTGATTATATTCATACAGACATAGGCCTATACTGTAAAGTGTAAACTATCGAAATGCATTGGACAGACTCCGTGTTCGTATGAACATTGTCTTGTTTTACTCAGTAATTTCTAACCACTCTATTCAGACGAGGTCTGTTCTTGCTTAGAGTATATTAAGCTTTTCTGTAGTAATCTGTAAATCTTTTTGAACGTTTCTTTGTGATCGTGTAGCTTATCTATAGCTTTTTGTTTATTTCATCATCGCAATATGTTTATTTTGTTGCTGCGAAAGCAGCAAAACACAACAGAAATCTAACATCTTGCAAACTGAAAAAATTTTCTTGACAAACTTGATGTGCTTGTGTATTCAGAGAACAAACATGGCGAGTGGTCTGAATGATTTGTCGAGGCCAAATATCGACGTGGAAGATGTCGAAGAAACTCCGGGTAATTCGTCTGATTTGTCTATTATTGACCTGCCATGATCATGATTAGCCACGTTACATGCGGGCTTGGTTGTGTAACTGTAGTGTGCCAAACTTGTAACCATGAGGTTGCAGGTTCGACTCCGAGCTGGTGCATTGCCAGCTAACGACCTTGGGCAAGTTGTTCACACACAGTTGCCTCTGTTCACCAAGCAGTACAAATCGGTACCGGCTTCACTGCCGGGAAGGTTACGACAGTAATATGCGGAGGTCTGGCTTTCCACCCATAGGTAAATCAGGAATGGGTTCGCCTGTATCAGGTGGCAGGTAAGACTGTGAGATCCCATATGGCAGATGAGGCGTCTGCGGCACACTGCTGGTGTCGCGATACCTGCTTGAAGCCTTGGAAACAGAGATGAACACCTTTCGCATCGGTCACAGAGCTGTGAGAGAGCCTGTTGACTGTCAGCGATTTAACCTTAAACTAACATGTTTAGCCTACCTATTTATTTACCATTTGTCTATCTGTAGCAATTTGACAGCCCGTTTTGTCGTATTTTTTACGTCGGCAAACAAACTTGTTCTTTGTAATTTGCGGGGTATTCTTCAGGCTACGAGGTGGACAACATCAACAACGTGGCAGCAAATGCCACGGCTCTAGCTGCAGCTGCCAATCCGACCGGTTTGACTGTGAAAGATGAGCTTCAGGTTCCAGAGTCGGCTCTGTCCACTGGGTCTGGCCAGTCGTGGATGACCGACGACGACAAATGGTCCTCTGACGATGACGACGATGTAAATGGTGGTTACATGACTGGAGGGGCACCTGCCGGCAGAGTGGTGGCGCCACCTGTCGCCGTGCTGGGTGGTCGTGCGACTGCAGCGAGTGCATCGCCAGGACTTAACCAACAGGTATTTTTAGTTCTTCAAATTTCAACGTGCACTTTGGTGGTGAAGATCAGCTTAGTCAGCTGCATATTGAACCACTAAAAAAAACAAATAAACAACTTACACTTAAAAAGGACAGCTGATTAAAACTCTGATAAATCGTGGAGTCAGCAAAATGTGTACGCCTAACATTGAAGTTTTTAAAGGTCACTAATTCATTGAATCTTATGAATAATTTATTACTTTATATATTTCACATCGAAAACAATTTCAGCTGCGCGTCATTTATGTGCAGCACTAGTAAGTAAGTAAGAAAATAAACTGTAAATTTATAAAGTGCATATTGTTAAATTAACCTCTAATGCACTAATGCAATTTCAATCTCTTTTCCTTATGGGCAGTTTTCAGTGTCCACCTTGATTTTTTTGGTTCAGTCCACGAATTTCACTATTCATCTCTTCTTGTTGGAAAATAAAAATGCAATATTTGTTTTTAAGTTTGTGAGTTTAAATTGCAACTATTTTGCAATGACTCATCGTTGCAGGCGGGCGCTGCTGATACTGCTGCAGATGTCAAGTCACAAGACGGCAGGCGCAAGCGTAAGCGCTGCTTTCTTTCTGAAATTGAACACTTTGTTGCATTTTATTTGATTTAAATTACGCCAGTATAGAAGTCACAGCAAACAATTTCCTTAGTCTTTTTGTAGCTTGTTTTCAGCGTCTTGTGTGTCGTTTGTTTTTGCATTATTAAAAAAAGTTTGTGGTACTTTTGACGCCATTATTTGGGCAGCAGAAAAGGAGGGCATCCACCGGTAACACATTTCCTGTAAGCTTATACTGTTGGTGAATCTGCCAGAAAAATAGTACCAAGTTAAACAAAACTTAGAATTAATAATTACTACCTAGTCAATTTAACTCGTTTGTTTATTTCCTGATGACTGTGACGTCATTTCTGAAGCTCTGACGTCATGTTAACAAATTGTTGCAGCTGTTCTGTATTTATAATTGATACGTGTTTATAAATCAGTGTTATACTGGTAATATAGCGGTTTCTATTAAGTTATAAAAGCACAGTCGTTTTTCAGTCGTTTTTCAGGTGACACAAAGTATTCCCTAGAAAATGTTTTTTTATAATAAACTTATTTGATTTGTTGATATTTTGACATTATTTTAACAGTGAGTTGTAGCGGAGTTAATTGAATCACACTGTTAAAGCCAAGCTAGGTTTCTCTCTAGTGGGTTGGTGGCTTGGCGTAGTGGTAACGCGTTTCATCCGATCAACGAAGTTGCTCCACGCCGGGCCGGGTTAGTAATTTGATGGGTGACTGCCTGCTGGCAGATAAACCATCTTGATATGTAACCAACCACTTAGGTCAACTCATCCTTCCAGCCCTCTGGGGTAGATAAATCGAGTACTAGCTTATCTGTCTGGGGTTAAGGCGGGGCGCGTTCATCTGTGTCGGTGGCAGGTAACACTGTGTGATCCCATAAGGCAGGTGACGCTCCGTAGCTCTGAGATAGGTTTCTTATGAAGAGCTATAGCATTCAACCATTTAACGAATGCAATTATCTATTGAGCCTAATAGCCTAGACATTGCAGGCTCTGTCTTCGTTTTGGCTCTGGCATCGTGAACGCTTTTGTTTTGTTGCGTTCGTTGCGTGCTTTCCAGTCGTTTCAAACTGAGGTAAGTGAGAGCTAAATGAACTAGAAAACTGCAGGCCCGTTGACGATATTTTGTGCGGTCGTCTGCCTGACCTTTGAGCTGATAACTTGCACGTCACGCGGTTGGTGGCGTGGCGTAGTTCGTAGCGCGTTTCGGCTGAAACGAAGTTACTTTACGCCGGGCCCGGTTAGTACTGCGATGGGTGACTGCCTGCGGGCAGGTAAACTATCTCGGTGCGAAGCCTGCCAGCTAGGTCGACTCAGCCTTCTACCCTCCGTGGGACGATAAAATGAGTAGTAACTCATTTACATGGGTTATGGAAGGTGGAGACCTTGGTACAGCTGACTGGGGTTGCCTAGCTGGCCGCTGCGCCAGCCTGTGTCTGCAGGCTGCACACTTTGGCCATGCGGCAGGCGGCTCTGGTTAGTGACGAAAGCACATTAGAGGCGTGTTTGCGACGATGCGCTATACAAATTGACGACCTTTACCTTTTTTTACCTTTACGTCAGTTACTTCTACCTGGGGAACGTTCACACCAGTTTTGATCTAAGTTTTCTGTCTTTTTGTTTTTGAGTTAAAAGCCGGTAGGGGACAGATGAATCGTGGCCGGACAGAGGACAGACAGGCAGAACACGTAATGCGGCCTATCAAGACGTCACACGATATTGTTTAAAGGTAAAGGTAAAACGGGTCGTCTCTTTTGCAAAGCAGGCGGGGTGCTCATCTCTTTTTTTCTATGGCCGTTGAGCATGTAGGCGGATAGACCACTGAGTCTGTGACGCATGGCCAGTGCGACGCCAGACCTATACGGTTAGCCTACCTGCCTGGTGAAATTTTTGTTATCAGTTATTTCGTTGTGTTTTTTTCACTGTTTTAGACCTACGGTTGTTATGCGGGACGTTATTCGAAACCAGCCGTATGATCATCATTGTTTGTGTATGTATCTTCAGAGATGATGGCCGAGCTTGGCTTGGAGGACGTCAGTTTGGATGGAAGCAATCCAGATTCCGGCGATCCGGTCGCTGCTGATGCAACAACTGCCCACAAGCCGCCCGATTCCGCCAGAGTGAGCAGTTATTTTTTTGTTCTGTGTGGAAGCGATTTTTTTTCAGCCGACCGTATGAGCGGTCGCGCTTTTAGCACACTGTTGTGTCCGTCGGTCTGTCGTCTGTCTGTCTGTAACATATGCGTTGTGGCGAAATGGTACGTTCACTCCGAAAACTGAAGAAGCAAATAGGGTTGCCCGACAGCTACTTTGTGCTGCCAAGGCGGACCCCCTTCAACTTCTGTATTTCCCACAAATGGGATACTGAGTGCACCCCAAATAGGCGCAATCACATTTTTTCCACGGAGAGAAAATACCTATCTTTACCGAACAATTTTGTACAATTTCTCATAAATGGACACTGGCACAAACCTTAACTACTGAACCTATCCCTAACCCTAACCCTAACTAACCTTAGGTATGTGAAAACGCTCTCTGGGGAAAAATGCGATTGTGCCCCCCCCAAATACTTGCAACGTAATTAACGTTAAGATCAACTCAGCCTTTCATTCCTTTTGGGCAGGTAACCAGCCCGTTTGGCTGAAGTTAAGGGGCGGGAGCATTTGGGTAACAGGTAACAGGTAACACTGTGTGATTCCATATGGCAGGTGACGCTCCGTAGCTTTGCGATGGGTTTCCTATTAAGAACTATACCAGAGTTAGACCTGGGTCACTTTTAACTAACCCGATTAAACCCGACCCATGAAATAAAGAAAACTCTCGACCCAACCTGACCCGACCCATCCCAACCCGTGGATGGTCTCGACCCATGTCCCATTCTGAGGTATACACTGCTTTTACCTCTTACGTTTTGACAGTTCAGTTGTTGGTGTGTTTGCTGTATTTTCATACAGTCAGTGCTGAGCGAATGGGACTCGTCGGAGTCGGACGCGGTGATGCCTGTGGTTCGTGGCGGTACTTCGCTTGGTCCCCCCTACAATGCTGCCGCTGTCACTAACAGTGCTGCTGCTGCGGACAAACCACAGCAGCTGGCGTCGGTCACTGAGAAACCCGAAGTACGTCGTTTATGTGTTTTCTACCCGTTACCTGCTTCCGTTAGCGGCGGCGTCGTGAAAGTGGGGAGGGCAAGGGACAAGTTGGCGGGCAGTTGTGCTCCCTTCTTCCCCATCAGAAAATTGTCTTGTCAGAAGGTTTTGTTTTTGTTTAAAGTTTTTCCCCAAAATACCAAATTTAGAGCTGGAAGTCCTCTATTTTATGGCAAATTTGAAGGGTAGGTGGCATTGGAGCATAGTTAAAATTTTTGAGCATCCGTTCTTCTGTCCATAATTCACAGCTCTCTGTCGGAAGACTGCATTTTTTTTCTCTTTTTTACCTACTTTTTCAACACACGACGCCGCTGTAGTGTTAATAGTAAATTATTTTGTAATGGTTATGTTGCGTCTGCTGTGAACTTAGTGCAAATGGCTGAAAATGTTTTAATTTTTGGATATGGTGTAGGCCTAAACAGTTCTGCAAACATGATACTACGTTTTCAGTTTAAGTTAGGACCGACGTGTTTCAGCAGCCGTAACGTTCGGTAAACACTCTGCTGATAGATAAGATAAAAGAAGGAAACCTATAACAAAGCTACGGAGCGTCACATGCCATATGGGACCACGCAGTGTTTGCTGCCACTTGATACAGATGAACGCGCTCCACCTTAACCCCAGCCAGACAGGCCGGTACCTGATTTACCTACTTCGGAGGGATAAAAGGCTGAGTTGAGCTTATTGTTGATTATATGCCTGTACCGAGTAGATGGTTTAGCTGTCCGCTGACAGTCACTCGTCCGAGTAGTAACCACTTGATACGGAGTGGAACCCACGACCTTTCAATCATAAGTCTTACATCTTTCGGTTTCAGTGCAAAGTTTAATTTTTGAATTTATTTGTGCATTAATTGCATCCGCCCGGCAGACGAACTGGGACAGTGATAGTGATGATGATAATTCGTCAGAGAGAGAAGAACTGCCTACGATAGTTCGCGTCGAGAAAAATGTAAAGGTATAGAGATAGATACATGTAGACGTATTGACCAGTGATTGAGAGTTATACCCCGTTTACGTGATCGAAAAAAAACATCAAACAGACATCGAGCAAACGTCGAGGAAACGTCCAGCAAACATCGAGCAAACATTGAGCAAATATGAAGCATGCATAAAGCATAGCAGACATCGAGCAGACATCGAGCAAACATAAAGCAGGCTTGGTGGAACCCCGCCCCCTGGCTCAAATGTAGGCCTAGGCTTAGCCCACAGCTGATCACGTGTTATATAGGCCTTTCATTTACAACACACCCGCCCTCCTAATTAGCATGCTAATTACCATAGCTCGTCTAGCTAGCTCGATGTTTGCTCGATCGTTGTAAACGGGGTATTACAGTAGTCAATGTCGCTTCCCTGATTCTCTGTCTCTGTGCCCGTATGTTTACCTGTATGTCCGGCTGTATGCGTCCGTCTACTTTTTGTTTTCTTGCTGATCTGTGTCGTTTTTCTTTATTTTTCTGCGGCATTTTCTCGATGCAACGTCGGTCCGATAAGCACGTATTATTTCTGAAACGTTTCTGTTTGTTTCGTACCGCCAAAGTCTCCCACAGAGCCAGATTTGTTCCATATCATACTCCTCTTTATCCTCACCATTGCAAAGTTCAAAGCAAACTTTATCTAGGTCCACGGTATGGTTATAGGGTCACGGGAAAAATTTATTAATAATATTATTTTGCAGCAATGCGCAACGGAGATTTTTAAAAATAAGCTTGCTGCATTTAAGAGTAAAATAGTGTGATAAAAAAATGTAATGTCAACGAAGTAAAACAAGAACAAGTTATGAGTAGTCTACTTTTCGATGGATCTGTCATAAAGTAGAGTGTCTGCAGCAAAATTGGGCAGTTAAACATACTGAATAGTATAAATTGTTATCAGTAGCATTTTATTACTATTATTGTAATTATTAATGTGCACTGGTTGCGAAATATTTACACAGCCACTTTATGCTAAAGTTCAGAAAAATCGCGTCGTGCAGAATAATCGATTAGTCCAATTATTTTCCCGCTGCAATTTGTCGTCCGTTTCGTATTTGAGCTATTTCCGCTTTGAGCGTTTCACTGCTTTCATACTCTAGAAGCTTAATCTTATCAAGGCGTGCTAGTAATTTTTACTCAATCTTTGGGGCTTCATTCTTTTAGTTTCTTGCATAATGCATATTTTTGGCTTCAAGCGTATCGCACTTGCATTCGATGTTTTGACGTTTTTATGAAGCGTTTATTATCGGAGACCACCACGGGCAATGGCGGTGCGGGCTTTTTAAGTAACGGGAATTGGGAAACCAGTACATTAATTACATTTCGCCAGAACTTGCAATACAAGCAAGTAAGCATGCGGAGGACATTTATGCAGTTTTCACCGTTTATATCTTGATGTGCATTCCTATCTGCCAAATATGTTAATTTTGCTTAACCTACGTGGCACCCATGTGTTTTCCTTGGGCCGTGATTCCAACATGTAAAGAGCAAAGCATGTGCAAACATAGGCTATATTTACTGTGTCTAACATTCGTTTTGCTAAATGTGTTGCCTTGTACACATTTTAAAACACGGCACAAAACTCTGAAACATACAAGAGGATAATGACAAGCCACGCAAAAATTTGGGGAAGCCAGATTCCCCCCCCTCGTAATTTCCCTTTTTCGGCGTCGCTATATTGCCTTGTCGTTCGGTGCGGTGATGAATTTCGTGTATGGCCAGTTCATATACGGTCTATACGACGCCGACGCGACACGACTCCCGCGTCGGCGTCGTAGGTGTGAACTGGCCATTATTATTTTACTGGCATACGTGTCGTTGCTACAGCGCTTCGTCGACGGTGTAAACGCGCGTGATGAGGCGACGGAGGATCAGGCTGGCGGCAAAGGTGACGCGGGGGAATTCCCGGCCCCCGGCCACAGTGCCTCGCCACACTCCGTCGCTGCCAGCTCCTCCTCCGCGGCGCTGGAAGTGGAAGACTGCGAGGATCTGGAAGTAGCCGGCAACGATTCCAACACGAACCTCGTCGTCGACGGCGGATCGACTTGGAATGACGGCATGGCGGATCACGCGGACACGTACGGCAAACTTTTCACCGAGATCAGACGATCCAAGGAGATACTGGCGGCCCGGTTCGAAAGAGACAACGAAGAGGGTGAAGAAAGTGATAGTGAGGAAGGGGGCGATGGGAAGCCGCAGATCACGGCGAAGAATCCTACACCAGTTGCTGAGTTTGATTCTAGTCGGTCGACAGAGCCTACTGGACGAGGAGAGCTAGATCGAGATGGATTTGACAGTGGTGATCATAAAGATGATGATGACAATGGATTATTATCTCGTGACGAGCCAGAACTTTCTTTTTATCAAACCGGAGACTTGGACCTAGGAAAGATTGGACGACCCGCAAATAGTTCTACCGTAGCTGCTGCTGCTGCTGATGATTTCGATTTTGATGATGAAGATGAAGAAGATGAAAACGCAGGAATGATAGCAAAGCCGACGTTTTCTCCGTTTAGCGCCCTGTCTGTCGCTTCCGCAGCTGCTGCAGCCGGCGGGAATGACCACCACCCGCGCGTTGCTAACGACGCCGCATTCCTTGCCAACGACGCCGCCGCCGTCGCCGAAAACGTCGCCGTGGAAAGTAAAAACGACGTCAGCCTTTTTTACGAAGACAGCAACCAGCACCCGACGTCCGTTGCTGCTGCTGCTGCCGAGTCTGGCTTTGGCAGTTCTTCCAAAGATCGGTCTTTCTACGGGATCTCCAGCGATGACGAAAAAGCATCGAACGAAACAGAAGATGATGAAGAAGCTGATGATGATGATGATGATGATGATCATGAAGATAATAAGAACGAGACGGATATCCCTTCGACGGCTGCGTCAAATCTTTTCGATGACTTTTCTCTGGCCGGTAGTAATCCAGACTCGCAGCGGCTAGCGGTGGACCGGGACAGGGTTGCGCTTGAGTCGAGCCGTAGCGGCGGAATGGGTGAAAGTATTTTACGTTCAGAGCTGTACGACGTCGAGGAACTGGACGAGACGCCAGCGAACCCGTGGGGCATGGACAGTCAGCAGCTGACAAGGATCAACGACGTCGCCTCAACGTTTGACCAACATCCACCACAGAGTGCCGACGGTGGCCACTTGAAGCATCAAGTCCTTCATCAGTTGGACGACACGGCAGCTGACGCTGACGATAAAAACGGCGCGAATATGACTGATAACATATTACCTCAACCGGCCCGCCACGAGCCAGGTCGCAAAGAAGCTGAAGACAAGGTATGAATCTTATTAAGGTTAATCCTATTTTGTGTAGGCTAATTGTGGACTCACATTGTGTCGTCAAAAAAGATTCGCGGCATTATCGGTTGTAACTTAAAGAATGATCATCAGATTTTAATAATTTTTGTCACGAATATTCCTGACACAACTGGTTATCAAACGGCCGCTCAAGTTCTCATCTCACCCAATGTGTGCTTCTGCACTACCTGAGGAAAACTGAACACACGAGATAGGCTTGGAATGAACAAACGGCCCGCGCTGACATTATCGATTGTAACTTTAAGAAGGATGACCCAGTGTATCGTGTCTTAGGCGACTTTTCTCAGGGTCTTGGGGGCCAAGTTTAGGCCTACCTAAATTTTAGTAGGCTATTCGACAGCTGGGAGCCTTGTCTTTATCTTGAGATTTTGGAAAGAAAGGAAGGATTTTGGCACGATAAGGACTCGAGAGGAAAGAATGGGAAAGCCTGAGCGTGTAAAAATGGAAAATATGGCGAAATGTTTTGAGCTGCAGATTTTTATGGCAGTACATGCGGAGCAGACTACAGAAAGTGACGGACCTTTGAGGCAGAGATCTTGATAATGTAAATGCAATAGCAACTTCATTCAGTAGATAAATTTTCATACATATCGTAACAAATCGATCGATATAAGATGACACAAAACCACATTGAAAATTCAAACTAATGGGTTGTCGTCAACGTCTTGTGTAACGAAAGCCGCTTGAAGCTAACACTGCGGCAGACATTAGCTGGGACGACGATGACGTCACTGATGACATCACGGCTGCAACAGGTGCCCGCGCTGATAATGTGCTGGAAATGGAAACATGTCGAGGCGACGTCAAGGTAAAAGAGAAGGTGAAAGAGAGCTTTCTAATTCACGTTCAGAGCGACAGATGTGTTCACAAGATGTGTGCGCGTATCACTGAAACTGATGAACTGATAGCTTGCGATCACACGCTCACTTATGGCCATTTCACACCTACAACGCAACTCAACTCAACTGTCGTGGCAGTGGGCGACAATACAGTGACGTCGTTAGCATTGCGACGTCACAAACAACGCATTGTTTGCTAGCTCGGCTGAGCAGTTGCGTTGAGTGGAGTCGGCGTCATATAGGTGTGAATTGGCAATTAGCCTATTGTATGCTGACAGACAATTGGAGATATAAAAGCCTTACGTATCGATTTTGTTCACGTTTTAAGTTTGACGTTTTGTTTTTTGTATTTGCTAGTGCCTGTAATACGTGACTGTTCTATCCGTGACTCGACGGGTTTTTTAGAAGCTCGCAACTTAGCATGTGTGTGATGTAAAATGATTTTTTTTACAGCGAAAATCACTTTACGCTTGTCAGCTGGCTTAGTTTATTGTCGATTTATTTCCAAGTTAAACTTTTTCCAACGTTTATTAAGAAATTCTACTATTTTAGTGCACGTTTTGCTATAGCTTCTGCATGTGTGCTGCTTCGTATGCGTGCCATTTTTGTCGTTTCGGTGTGACGCTTTGCTACGGCTTGCTCAAATGAGTGTACGCATGATTTTGCAGTAGGATTTAAAGTTACTCTTCCTTCCATTTTTTTTCTCTTCTCCCTTCTCTTTTTACGTCTTTTTCCATACGCCCACCGCCCCATTTTTGTTTTTCCTTAATCTGACTGTACAAGGGCTTGGGAACGCTTTATAAGCGTCCCGTTCGCCAAACGCATTACGGCACATCTCGAGATTAGATGTGGCCGGTATATTTCACGGCGTAAAACACCCATCTAGCAAGAAACCGTTATGTACTAAGACAGACTGTAGTAAAATAAGATATACCGGTACACATAACTTTACATGCTTTTTTTGCGTGTTTAGCTGTAATTTTCGTGCTGAAATTGTTTTTATACTCAATATGGATTTACATCTTCCAGTACCCTTTGTATAAGCTGTACTGTAATCAGTATTGAGTTATAGTGAAATGCAGACGACGTTATTCAGCTTTTATTCAGCTCAGTGTTAAAACTATCAGAAAAAGATAGTAAAATGTTGTTTATAGCCACATTTCTACTTGCTACATTGCTGTAATTGACGCATTGTATATCTTTTCTGTTCAAGTTAACTGAAAAAGCTGTTAATTTTCTGTTAATTTGATCAGATTTTGGTAAAATGTCTTTGACAGGTTGGGCAGTGGGCTTGGTAAGATTTTGGTGGCGAGCCGGATATTTTTTCTCGTAGATTCTAGATCGTCCAGTAATTTTTACCGTTACAAGATAGCGCACGTAAACTGAGACTCCGTTGTTTTCGCATGGCGGCAGCACCATTTTCGGCGAAAGGTTGAGATCTCTGATCGCTTCCAGTGTAGTGATGTTTGCAGTGTTATTATCATTTGATTGTTAAGATAAGCAGTGATAGCGATAGATGGTATAATAATCACAGTGGTGTTAAAGCGCATACAGAGCAACGTAACTGAACTGAACTGAAGTGACACAATTTAGTTTTAGACGAACTGACCAATGGGCAAGCAGGGCGAGCCCACTGGTCATTGGTTGACGAGTACATGAGCGTAGACACGTCGGCCACTGACGCCGTTAGACGGTGCCTACTGTATTGCATTATTACTTGCCTATTGCTAGTTCGTCAAAAAACTAAATCATGTCAGTTCGGTTCATTTACGTCTTTCTGTGCACGCCTTTACAGTTTTTAAGGAGAAAAAATAAAAGAAAAAACACATACAGTATCGCTAATTGTACAGGATGATGCATCAGGGGAGGAGGAAGAGGGTAAGCAGGAGAACGAACGTAAGCAAGACAAGGTTTGTATGAGAATTTGCGTAGACTATTAATTACCTTAGGCCGGTTTTGTTTTATTTTGTTGGTTGTCTCGTAGATAACATTTTACGCGGGTTGGAGATATTGAATGGCGTCAGTTTTGGGACTATCCAAAAGCTTTTTTCTACATTCGTTATAAAGTTCAGGTGCTTACTGTGGCCCTGCTTATATGAATCAGACCCACGACCAGAAGTTTTACAATCTCGGAAGTGACAGTTGCTGTGGTGCATTATGCGCCCATCCATTTCTCGCATTAATAAACAACTGGACCCGTGGAGCATCCAGCAGACATACCACCGCCCTAGTCAGTGACACCAGGCCTTCACCCCGTTGCTCGTAACCAACTAGTCATAATGATTGTTTATTCAGCAAAGCGTAGAAGGCTGCAGGAGCTGACCTGCAAGCTGTACATCAGCAAAGAAAAGTAGATTATGTAAACACTTGACAAAACACGTTGCGGTTCAATTTACAGATTGACAAACTAGAAGCAGCGTCATCATATGACAAGCCATTAACCGTATCTGATGATCGTCACCATGGCAACGCTGTAGCGTCAGCTTCTGTATCACAAACTGCTTCGTTTGGAAATATCACCGCGTCGTGAGTTTTATTTAGTTTTTACAGTATCTGAAACAGTCTCTAGTAGACAATTGCTGTTTAGTCTGGAGTAGTGTGATCAGCATATCGGAGGCTTTTACGCTTTTTTAGCAGAATAATTGTCAATAAATTTGCATTTTGCTTACTTTACACAATTTTAAAGGAGTAGTTTGTTTTTGTTTTTTAGTTTAGCCAAATTAATTAGTTTGAAATGTTAATGTGTGATTTTATATCAGATATGCCAGTGTCGGGTGGCAGGTAACACGGTAGCAGATCCAACATGGCAGGTGACGCTCCGTAGCATCTTTCAGAGCTGAGTTCATCTAGAAGCTATGCACAACTTTAATGTTGCTCAGCTTGTACACATTGTTGTGTTAACTGGCAGAGTTGTTATCGGGGTTGCAAAAAAACCCGGAGTTTTTTTTAAAGCCAATCCGGCGAGTTTGTGGAGTTTTATTGGCTTTTGGGTTTCAGGTTTTTGGTATTTTTAGGTTAGGCTAAACCGGTTTTTGTAGCCCAACTTGATGGGTTATGAGATTTCTATGGGTTTGCAGTTGGCTGATTCATATGAGTTTATGTTTGCTCCTCGCGGCATAAAATATACCAGTATTTGCATATGTAGGTATAAATGTTAAAAAAAATCTGCCATATGTAATAAAACATTTTATTATTACTGGAGCAAGACTGTGAGAAACTTCAATTCATGAACCGGACTGACAGATGGGCGAGCAGGGCGAGCCATTGGTCATTGGTTGACGCGTATGTGAGCGTAATCACGTAGGCCACTGATGCTGTAGACGGTGCCTACTGTTATGCATTACTGTTTGCCCATTGGTCAGTTCGTCAAAAACACTAAGTTTGGAGTGGTTTTTGGCGGACATTTAGGTTGGATTATCTGAAAAAGCCTACAGAATTTTGGTGGGTCTTTACTCGGGTGTCTCTGTGTCAACCTTGGTTGTTATGTTTTGTCTTAGGGACAAGTTGTCGTCAGCCGTTTCTTCACAGACCAATGTCTTGTCTAACTACAGCAGCGCCTCCAAGATTGCAGTTTCCACGACTTCCGATTCATCAGCTTCAGGTTTTAGCTCATCACTGCATACGTCTTTTCGCCTGTCATGTTATAAATCAATTTTTCATTTCTTCTTTGAAATTATATCTGATTTTGGATTTTAATAATTACTGCATTTATAGCAGTGGTACGAAAACTAAAAAGTCCAGTCGTAAATGTCAAATAACGTCATTTTGCCGTTAATCTTCATAGTAGTTTTTGTTTGTTCGTTCGACGTGCTGACCATAGTAGCAGTAAAAATATGAGCAGATCAGATAGAACTTTTGATTGGCATGTAAAAGTGGACTTTTACTTGAAACTATGACTGTACTTGATCGGAACGTTGCCGTGTTTCTGTAGACACAGCCGAACTGACTTATCTGCGGCAGCAACTACATGACGTTAAAGTGGAATTGGATTTGGAGCATGAAGCCAAACTGTCGCTAGAAAGCAAGCACCAGACGTTGTCTGGTGACCACCAACTCTTTGTTAAGTGAGTCAAATCGATTCACGTTTTTGTATATATAATTATGTCACATATTTAAAACACTTTCTCTTTCCTGTTGTACAAATATCAACGCTACAGTACATTAGAAACTTCCGTGCCGCTGCGGCTGCACTGTATTTATAAATTGATTGTGTGCGGTGTGGTATTGTAGACACGCCGTTCTCATTTTCTCGCTGTCGTCATGGCGATGCTTAGAAGAGACTTCTGGCTGCTTTGCCTTATTTTTTATATTGTAGTTTTTGTCATAATTTTCAGAATTCATCTGATGCTTCGTGATGTGGAACAAAGC
>Ga0209367_1002892_pt1 | contig 22997 bp, 11 predicted proteins | sample WorMetLIZISLAND2_FD_187412 | JGI IMG/M metagenome (GOLD analysis project Ga0209367, IMG submission 187412) | Marine gutless worms symbiont microbial communities from Max Planck institute for Marine Microbiology, Germany - Olavius geniculatus... ... | reverse complement strand
GTGATGTACGTTTACAAAATTATGGTGCCATAAACTTTGTGCAGTTTTTTTTTGGACCACCCTGTATATTAATGTGTGTTGCAGGCAAGTATCGCCAAGGTGATGAAGATTCAATTCGAAATCGACCGACTGCTGTATGCACAGATTTTGCCACTGCTGTAGATCAGATCTTATGCTGGCAGATTTAGCAGCCTCAACAAAGTCACAGTGTGCAACTGTCAGTTGCATTGCAATTGTATTACAATATTTTTAGACGCTGTGCCAACAGAAAATGACCAAATTGACTGATTCGAAGTAATGATAGCAATCATATAGGCTGGGCCAAAAAACGGACCTGTTTGTGAAATGACATTAAACTCAGCGATACTTAGTGGTAGAAAGGCCTGTAATGTGTCAAAGTTTCAGAATGTTTTATTAGTATAGAAAAAGCACAAAATGCGCATAGCAGTGCATTTAAATATTCTTTGCTTGATTTGTATAAATCTTTACTACTCCAGATTTTTCTAGATTTGGTTGAATCAAATCTCAAATTTAAAAAAAATGATTTTAAATCTAGTCAAATCACAAAAATGATTTAGATATGATTTTAAAATTATGTAATCAAGTCTTGCAATAATATGTATGTTAAGACAGCAAAAATTCAAGTTTTCTACACATTTGACTCCAATGTGACCTTGAACTTTTTGACTTTTCTGAACCTGGCCTTACCGCAGTGTCTCAGTGCTATGGTATTCCTTCGTTGCTTCCTTCCCCTAATCACCCTTCCCTCTCCTGCCCCATTCTCCGAACTACAGTGATAGAATTGACAGTATGTGTACATCATCAGTACATGTTGGTTTTGTTGTAATTTAGACATAAAATGTCAACTAGTCCACTTGTTACTTATTTATACGTACAATGTGTATGAATGAATGAATGATCTCAGCCTCTTGACTGTTACACCTGTTAGTGTTATTCTTCCATATACAGTATGTACCAACATACTGAACAAAGCAGTGGCAGTGGACCGTGGGGCATGACAATTTCAGAACCTACCAGTAGGCCCCTGTGGTGCTTCACACCACTTGCTTTCCTGGTGCTACACACCAAGCACCTGAGATCTGTTTAGTCCCAAACCCCTGATAAACTTGTTGCACTGTTGTATGTACATGAAAGCAGATTGTTATTTAAACAGGATATTATGATACGCTGTCACACTTCAAAAGGCAACTCTAAGAAGGCACACGTCATACAGTTACCTAGTTCTTCAGTAAAACAATGCAACTTAGGTAACACAAACAGCAGTACAGATTAAGAATATGAACATCATGACTTTTAAAACATTTTAAAAATCCGAATTTTTAAGGTCTGGTTAATACGCAATGAGGAATGGTAAATATTTGGTTAAATTCGTAAAATTTTTGCACATTTTAAAATGGTTATGTCAGGAATTCTCGATCTATATAGCTCGTAGTTTAAACTACTCTGTGCATTGCATGTTTGATAAGCTCAGTTGCTGCTAAACTGTTCTGGGAATTACTGGCATCATTGTCCTCCCTGCCAGTGCCATTATCGTCATCAACGACATCAATGTTATCATCATTGGCATCATCATCACTGTCTTCAAGCATCTCGATGGTGATATTGTAGCGACGGTGATTGTCGGCAGCCTGCTGCAGCAGCATGCGGCACTGCACCACCGAGTCACGGCTGACTAGCAGTGTGTCCGGTAGCAGAATTACCGTCTGCTGCCAATGTGTTGGTGCCGCTGATGGCGACGTGTCCAGTGTGACTGAATGCTGACAGCCTTCAAACTGGACATCAAACCACAGCGCAAACCCATGCATCAGGTCATTGCGCTGCACTGTGAAATCCAATGATGCCATCACGGTGCTCACATCTGTGGCCTCAATGTACTGCAGGTCGATGCTCAGCAACTGCTGCGGCTCAGCAAGCAGTGACTTCTCCAAGATGGTCATCACCTCGGGACTCGTGAGACATTTTTGGCGCATCAACGATCCCGCTTCACTGAAGTCAAACCCACAAACGTCCCGCCAGAAGTCAAAGTTCTCTGCGCAGTATTCTTTCACCGAGACTGGACATGCATACAGCGTTGCTGTGGATGGAAACACGGCACCACCGGAACGCAAGAGTCGGTCACGGGCCGTGACAACGGCATCCAGCATGGACTCGTGTAGAAGGTAGAAACCCATCCACTCGGAGATAAGCACATCAGCCAGTATGCCACCAGGAAGCTGTACATCACTGGCTTCACCTTCCAGTACTGTTACACAGTCTGTGTAGCCATTCTGAGCAATAATCTTTCTGCTGAGTATACACATGCTTTTTGCTGCTTCTACTGCATAAACCTGCCACAAACACCAGTTCAGCTTCTAAGCATAATCAACTAAGTCATCATAACAACCTTTAACACAACAACTGGGTTAATGTCACAAACCAGTGCATATTGTAGAAGATCAGGGCTAAAATGTGTTTTAAAAAATTACTTATTTTCGAGCAGTAGTTGCATTTGTAGAGATACACTTTCAGAGGATAACAGCCACTGTTAGCTTCAGAGTAGAGTATCTAGAGCAGAACTGGGTGACCACCTTTCTCTCTGTATGGGAACACCCAGGACAGCCTCCTAAATCTAACTATAGACTCATCTTGTGAAGGTATCATCACAGACACCAAAATAAGCCCTCACACTTTCAATATCTTAATCCACCACCATTACCAGCAGAACCACTCTTGTGCTGAGTCGCTTTCTGTATGATTATATCCTTCAAAAAGGTATAAAAAGTATTTCTCTTACTAACTAGGGAACTTCCAAAATACCACAAACTAAACCATTTTACCACCATTTTCAAAGCAAATGCACTTACATGTCTTGCACCAACTCGTGCTGCAAGAAGAGACAGAATTCCAGTGCCCGAGCCAACATCCAGGACAACTTTATTAGCAAAGAGATCACAATTCTCTTCAATAAAGCACCTGTAAGCTGACAAGCGACTGGCGTCCTTTAGCATAATCTTGTGAATATTAATGTCATCGTAACTATCAAAGTACTGCTGAGTGGCAGTTGCTTCTGACGAAAATGCCAAGTCTTGCATCATTCTGCAATACCACAGATCAACTATACCCGACATTTTCTTCACATATGCAAACATTGTTTAAAAGTGGTAAGTATGTTGTAAGGGTTACATTTCCCAATTGATTTAAGGCCACAAGGGGAACATAACTGTTGTTACTCTCTATCAGCTCATAGGCTAGGCCTAAGTGATGACTGTTACGGATGGCACTAAATAGTAAATACCACAAAATAGTGAAAAAGTTTTCAGTAGTTATTGGTAAAGAAAACTACTACCAAAAACCTAACCCTCAACCGTACACGAACCCAAAACAAATTGGTTGTTTTCGGTAGTTTTTGACAAGCATGGCCTAGGTTAAATCTAAATTAAGCTTAGTGGTAGGCCTAGGATCAAACCCACCAAGACAAACTCACAACTGGGTCCATGAAGAAACCCATTCTTGATGAGCAAATCTTTTTCAAAGAGCTCCTAAATGAAATGACCGAATTTCCTTGATTACTTTAAAAGTAAAACTTACAAAAACTAAAAAGACTCCATAATGTTAGAGGCTAACTTCCACTTGTTTCTCACTAGACACTATTTGTGAGTAAAATTCATTCTTTTTATTTCTTCTGCAAGCAAAATGTGTCACATTCAAACAGTTAACCAGCACAACAAAAAATGGCTATGCAAGAACATTGCTGTTGTGACCTGCACCACAATATGAACATATCAGTAGGGGGCATATAAATGGCTGCTGCAGATCGGCGTATCAATTTTTGACGACTTGTCAGATCGCCGATCTGAACGTATGATTATCGTTTCGGCAAACAGTGCCACTGATTGTTACTAGAAGGTGAAAACATCTTATTTTGTTTTCATCAACTTCCAATGACAGTTGTAATGCGTGCAGTAAGGCGTTTTGTGGCACGGTCGTTGTCAATGAAAGCGATAATAAATTCGGTTCTATTGGTAGTGACACAGGCACTCAGTCTCAGTAGGTTAGTTATGTGCGATGTTAAAAAGCAGTGATGCAGCTCTCAATAATAAAGTCTTGACGGAAATAGTCTCCTAGTAGCTGCCAAACTACTACTTTATTACGATCAGCAGAAATAATAAGTGGTCATTATTCCTAAGTACGTGAAAATGCAATTAAATTACCAAGACAACACGAGTTACACCACACCCCTAAATGACGTAGAATATACAATAGCGGTTAATGCAAAACCTGCTAGTGATGGGTCATCACTAAAAAATTATGCACAGTTATTGGTTTAATAACAATAGATCAAAAACCTGAAAATCCGCATAACCAAAAACTATAAACTTGTAATGTGTTGTGCTCCTTCAACTACATCATATGCTACATCATTTTAATCATGATGTTTGAGTTATAATGGAGATTGGTGTATATTCGTCCAAAAAACCCAGGTATAAAGCTGTGAATAACTGGAAAAACCTCAAAAATCCAATTTTCCAGCAACGGTCGTTACGTACTAAAACCTAAAAAGCGTTTAAAAACCTAAAAATTTCCCCTGAAAAAAAACATAGGTTTTAATTTCCAGCCTTTGCATTGGCATATTTAGAATTTAAAACACTGTAGGGAAAGGGCAGGAAGTCTGCATCTGCACTCTGTAAAAGTTCAACCTTCCTTGTAAACCAATGCAGATGAAACGAAATGTACAGCAAAATACATACACTGTGTTTCATAAAAAAGACCCCTTTGTTTTTTTCATAATTCACTCAAATGATGAGCAATTTGCATGAAATTTTTACCAGTTGTAGCTAAATAAAATACTAATTCAAAAAGTTTTAACAAAACATGGCAACTGATAAAATATTCTTTGCTAGTAGTGATGTAACGCTGACATTATAATGTGTCATGGGTACAAACAGGCTAATCCCAATTAGTGCTGCCAGTTGCTACCTTGCTTCAATATATGGTGAAAAATCTGGTTAGTTGGTGTCAAATATTTGAAGTTTTACAGTTGCAGCCACAAAAACGTGCAAAGCGATCAAATTTGTGTCTGTGGGGATAGTTGGTCTTTCACATGTTCAAGTAAGACAATGCACTGTCACACCGAGCTTGCAAGACGTTGAGTTTTTGGATCACAAGACGCCCGATTTGATGTTTCCATGTTGCTCAGTGCTGACACGATAAGCATTTTCCATTAGCGAACCAAATTAAGTTCACTATCGAAGCAGAGTAGCAAATAACAGCACCAGTTGAGATTAGCAAGTTTATACCTGTGACACATTATGACGTCAGCGCGTTACATCACGACTAGCAAAAAATATTTAATCAACTGCAATATTTTGTTCAAATATTTGGAACTAATATTTCTTCAGCTATAACTGGTAAAAATTTCATGTAAATTGCTCATAATTTGAGTAAATTATGAAAAAAACAAAAAGGGGCCCTTTTTATGAAACACCGTTTCATCATATTCAGTGAATGAATAGTAATGAACATCACAGACATTAGGTACTTTTAAGTGATAACATTTAAATAAAATGCAAGGTTTATGTAACAACTGTTGCAAATCTGACAAACAGAAAATAAGGAGAAACAGTGGCATCATGGGTCTATAAGTTGAGATGCAGGAAATTTCAAATTTCCTACAGAAAGCTGCAAGCAAAATTTCTGACAAAAATTCTGGATTCTCAAAATTCTACTTTGCCCCTACATTCTCCCTCAGAAAAAATAAAATGCGCACTTCCAGAACCAAATTTTGTATTTTCAAAAGCAAATTTTACAACAAGAAAAATATCCTGACAAGCTAAAATTCCTCCTCCCCTTTTTGCCCCTCCCTCTACTGCCATGGTGCCACAATCAGTAATGTCACATGTTATCATGAGTGTCTGTAATTGCATCAATATCCAGTGTTGAAATACCAGCAATAAGACTGAATTCATCTTCACTAGGTGCAAACTGGCTATGCTTATCATTAGATGCAAGGCTGCACCCACAAGTCACACAAGCACACACAAGTTCCAGTTTACAAGTTCTATTATCTGCAGCATCAGCAAGGTGCCTGCACTGAAGTGTGAGGGAATAATCATGGCATTTATCTTCAGCATTCAAAGCATGCTCTGCAAAATTGCTGCATGAACACTTATTGTCACTGGATGTACCGCATCTGAAACAAGAACTACTTGATTCTGTGCTAAAGCCATCCGAACCCCTCTTCTTCGGGACAGATGAAACAGCTGGTACCGTAACAGGTGAACAAAATAAAATTTCAGCAGTAAAATCATCCTCGGAATAACACGCTACAGTGTCATCAGTAGCAGATTCATGAAAACTGTCTACGACATCAAACAGTTCAAAACTTTCAGTGAGACTGTTTTCTACTGTAGGCAAACAAACAGTTCCCGCATGGAATGAAGACAACGTTTCGAGTTCACATTCAGCATGGACTGAGCGACTATTATGCTGAGCCAACAAATGAACGTCACATTGACTGGACGACCGAATATCACACAAACAGTCGAGGGAAGTATTGCGTACAGGAAATGTACGACTATCACAAGCTGAACATTGGACATCACACGGTGTTGTTAAGATGATGTCAGAAACAGCAGCCACAGCATCGTCTGAGAATGTAAGTTCAGCAGACTGCTCTAATGTACATGTACTGTTACCATTCCACTCATCACAGCTCAGATACAACTGCTGCAGCCTGCTGGCTTCTGACAGAGCATCTAAGTGCTCTGCATCAGTCAGTGCTAAGATTGACAGACTCCGCGACAGATCGACTTGAGAAGAACCGTTCACACCGCACACTGCAGCCAGGTGACTTACTACGGTTACAAAACTTGCGCTAGTATCAGATGGCAATGCCATCTGCCAAACAGAAAATCTGTTGCAATTCCTGGGTTTAACTTGTTGGCGGCAGTGTCTACTGTACGGAGTTGATGAGCGGCAGAGTGAACGCATTCCTGTATAGCTGGTGGTAGCAGCCTGAATTCCAAACAGAAACCACTCACCAATGAATGTATTGCAAACAGCTTGCCCAATCTGTTCCAGTTCGTAGCTGTATAAATATCTAAATACAACAAAAACCCACTTAAAATCATGTCTTTTGTTCAAATCTATTTAGTATCAATACTAGGGAGTGAGTTGGAAAAAACAGGACATCTAACTTTTGCCATATCTTCGTTAAATATTGACAGATTTTCTCAATTCTTTCGTTGGCACACTCCATGGAAAATTCTACATAGAAATATTGTTAAAGATCCCACCACACCTTAAATGTGTGGTGGGATCTTGTGGAATCCCTGAGAAATAGCTGCCACTACAAAGCAACAATTTTCCAGCAATGTAAAGAAGATGTCCAGAAACATGTACAAAAACGAACCTTCAGTCTACGTAAACTCACTGTTACATAACCAGAGTCTTGGTCTGTACTCTGAGAATACTCAGGATAAGGAGCTGTGGAGACTGAGTATAATGAGGATAACTGGTTACCTGGCAAATGGTTGTCAAGACAGTGTGTGTGGATGAGTGATTGCTATGGATAAACAAATTTAAATTTGTGGATAAATCTCATCTATCAAATACTAGAATAACAGGTTATCAGTTGCAGAAGATCTTGTGATAATATCCTGACTACCTTTAACACAATACAAACATGTGGCAGACATTTTGAAGACATAATGTACAAAAAATTTCAGCTGTAGCTAGGACACACTACAGACACACTACAGCCTATACAGTTCCTGTTGCCATACTGAGCATAAGGTCATAAGGTCATCCAAGGTAGATGATTTTCATCTCAACAAAAATGGTGCACGTGATTTCGTATTAGTGATCAATAGCAACCTTACTGTTTAACCACAATTATAGCACTTTAGACAAACCAACAGATGGACACAAAACAGCATAGCTGTAGTGCATCAAAAATACTACATACTTTTTAAATTTATTAGCAGAACATCCAAAGAATGGTTCCAAGTGATGACCAAATACACTGATATTGATGAAGTCAGTTCCATCAAAGATCAGCAAGCGTAAACGATAGCAAAACTCATTCGCATCACACCGATAATGGCATTTCCGGCAAATCCAGCTTGAACATAAAACACATAACAACAAAACAGACCATGCAAACTGTACAGAATAACAATCAGCCTACAGTACACATCACCGCAAATTCTCAATTTTAAACTAAATAACAGCAATTTTGTGGCGCAATTATTATGCACACTGCAGACCCGATCTCAGTCACAGAAAGTCATAACCATGGTCGACCACCTTGACGTGGTGGTGGGGCTTAGTGCCCTGATAACCTGAAAGCTTATAAAAATCCGTAGGGAAGGAGCCAACAAAGTGCCAACCTGAATTTGTTACAGCAGTAACTATACATTACCAGCGATTATGCACTGGTTAATCTTCGGTTTTTACACTGATTTCAGTTTCGCAGCCATCTACGGCTTCACAGCCATTTATCTATGGCTGTCGGCTTCACAGCTGTCTACGGCTTTATAGCCGTTTCCTGTAACCTTATGGTTATATTCGGGGATGTCCATTAGGCCAAACTGATGCAGTTTCAGATCTGTGCAGGTGAACAGCCTGCCCACCCCAGAGGTAAAGTAGGTAAGGTCATAGCCTGTTGCCACATAATGAATGCTGATGATATTCACATTAATGGTCCCTGGGTTTCAGTAATTTTTTATCGAAAATCTCCGAATTCATTGGGCTCGCCCCCAGCCAGATAAAATCATGAGAACGAGAAAAGTATCACATAACTGTGGCACTTACATGCCCACAAGACTTTTTCATTGTACCTTAACTCTTACATTTGACTTTTTGTTCCATTTTGTCAGTTTTTAATGTAATTCTTGTCACTACCTGTCACAACTGTAGAATACTCTGCCAGAGCACACAGGACAACAGCTGTAAATAGCATGCTTATAGTTCTCAACATCCACCACTTGTGCCAGCACACAGTGATTACTCATCACATTTCCATTATCAACGATGATAAATCAGCAGCAGATATCAAACACAATCTGAACGAACACAATCTCATTTAGTAGTGTATGAAAAAATAGAATCATAACATTGACTGCCTGCTAGTGCTGATATTGTGTTTTTCGCAAATTGCAATGCATGTGCACTTAGAAAATTATGGAAAATACACTCTGATGAGTAACTAAGAAAATAGTTTTTGGAAAAAAACTTAAATTTTCATATACCATGATAAATGTTTGCTGAAGTTGCCTACTTTAAAATATACAAAATATAGGGGTGATATGACAAAGACTTTTAAAATATTAAAATTAAAGTTGTTAAATTAATTTGTCAACTTAACGTGTTGAAGAATTCACACACGTTAATAATGCACATTCAAAAAATTAATGCAAATATGCAAATTTACTAAATTCTGTTAAGCAGGAATTCCAATATTTCTTGAAACTGCAGTTATTTGATGATCGAATAATAATCAATTAATTAAAATTAAAAATTGTTTTGTTGCTATTCCATCACTACTGTATGGTCCTGCAAGTTCATCGGTCATTACTGCAGTCACCCTGTCGATTAGACCTGTAAGCGACTCACCACCCGTTTTCTCGCTCGCTCGTAGACAAATCTCACTCGCTTTTCTCGCTCAGCAAGAAAAGCGAGACATTGCAAGGTTCCATCCGAAAATTTCAAGTCAGTGCTTAAAGTTCTGCAAAATACAACAGGGGATTACTTTTTTGTCACACCCTGTATATATTGAGTAGTTCTTTCATAATTTCCTAAATGATAAAGGAGATTATGGTCTTTATTAAATCACATGGAAGTCGATTCTGTAGTTGGCTTCCTTTAAATTTAAGTGTGTGATAGGCTACCCAAGGTAAAAGCGATTGACGTCTTCCTAAACATCGGGAGTCGAAAAGTCGAAACTTCAACTGCTGAAATTTACGATGAATGCTGACAATTTTAGATGCATGTTGCCTTTGTCTATTTCCTGTCATTTCAAAGCAATTCACATTTTAAATGTTCTCCACAGCATAAAACGCAAAAATCACTAATAAACCCCTCGTTCTAAGTTTCAAGGTTGTTCAAGGTCGCTGATTTTGGTGTTGATCGTAACCGCCCACTCACAGGCCTATGCACACAAACTGTCCAACTGCACAGCACGACCCTAACCCTGACATTAGACGCTTTAAAGCTGAAAGATGCTGTAGCAACTATTGTGCCATGGAAAACATTTACATCAATCTTAGAGTTTTATGCCTTATTGCTTGAGGGTAAACATGCAGTTTAGTGGCCTAAACGAAATTCGAAGTCAACTTACCGCCTATATACAGTCGAAGCTTAGGGTTAGGCTTAGGTTTAGAGTTATGGTTAGGGTTAGAGTTAGGATTAGGGTTAGGGTTAACTGACCGCATGCACGCTTTGGCCCGTATAGGCAGTAAGTTGACTTCGAATTTCGTTTAGGCCGCTAAACTGCATGTTTACCTTGCTTGAGTTAGAAATGCGTGTACAATGCACAGATGGATGGCCGGATAATAAAGTGACTGGACATTGTTGATGTCTAATAAGAACGTGAACTTTTCCGTGTGCTTGCCATTTATAGGCCCTAACTGCATGCATGAATGATCCGGCTGTCGTCTTGGCCCTACATTCGCTGTTAGTGCACTCAATTTTAGCCTGAGTAGCCTATTATGGCAATGACCATCCGATGCAGCAGGCCTATAGTATTTTGGTCCAAAGTGAAAGCAACTATATGAAATCACCATATCGTCATTACGCAGACCTTTACATTAATTAAGCTTATATTATACGCTTAGGCTTATCTGTTCCTTTACGGTGCACATTTTGGGCAGATATGCGCAGATATAAACAGATATAAGATATAAACATTAAAAATAAACATTTGAAAAAGCGAAACTAACGAGTAAAGAATATTTAAATAACGATGGTATACACACGGCTCGCCGTGTGTAAGCTGTGTATTGTACTAGAACTAGGTCTACCAGGCCGCATACGCTTATTTGCAATTCATAGTACATCCTAACGTACAATTAGCATATTTGACCACGCCCAAGTTAGTGCATATATACTAGTACTCACTCACGTACACTAAAGCTATAAATATGCTAGTTGCATATGCTGGCTGTCAACATAGCTTCCGTGGCTCAGTGGTGAGCGTGACGCATTGCGACTATGGACATTTTTGCGAGTTTTTTGCATGTCTTAATTGATTTTTTTGTCGTAATAAATGTCTGAGTTACTTCATTTTTGCATCATTTAATTATAATTAAAACATTTATTAGGACAAAAACTTAATTACGACTTTGCATTTTTCCAATTCTAGGGTCAGCGTCGGTATGGGTTAGGGTTAGAGATAAGCTAGGTCAGTAACTTGGTTGGGGTTAGTGCCAGTATTTTTAAGGTGCAATATTTAAACGACAAAAACCAAATATTATCAGCAGAGACGTGGCTTAATATGCTAAATGTGCGTTGCGATGTATGAAATGTAAAAATGCGCCCTAGAGTTTGACCTATACCGCTTGCACTGCACACGACTAGCCGTATGTATAGACACTTCCGTGGTTAAGTATTTTATGCGTTGCTGTGGTGACTGGTGAAATTGTCCCCAAAGATGGCGGTTGACAACATATGGGAAGATAGAGATATACGATTTGATTTAAACGTGAAGTATGACAACTGTTTGATTAGATACATGAATAAAGTAGCGTTTGCATTGTTTTGAAATAGTGAACGATTTGGAAAGTATTTGAGAAATTGCACGATTTTCTGGCCACGGGTAGTCTGCGGACTGACCTACGAGCGGACCGCGTACCGACAAATAGTGATGATTCGATATCAGGATTTCAATTTCGATACGATATTGATAAGATATTTTTAAAATATCGCGATATCGATGTTGATATTGACATTTTAAAAATGATAAGTATGTAAGTCTTATACAAGCACAAGAACAAGACGTGAACGTTCAGCAAGGCAGTTTGTTTAACGTAGCACCTGTGTACCTCGCCGACAGCATCAACCGCGCAACTGACGTCACCACGAGGCGGAGTCTGCGTTCCAGCTTATCAGCGGCGGTCGTTGTTCCAGTGACTCGTTGCAGCACGATCGGGGATCGTGCTTTCTCGGTTGCTGCTGCCTGTGCATGGAACAGCCTACCATCGTTTGTCACGTTATCGTTGTCACTGTCAACTGCGTCATTTGAAGACGTACTTGTTCGCAACATCCTACTAGTGATGCTCATTCTAGTTCTCTTATTTTTTTTGTTTGCCGAACATGTCGACTCTTAGTGTAATTATGTTACGTGTCCTTGAAGTCTACTTAGACTAAATGTCACGATAATAATTTTCGTGCATAATAAAAATAATAATAATAGTAATAACGTAGATACTAAAATGGGCCAAGGGTTATCAACCTGTCCACGGATCATTGCATTATAAGTTACTTTGTTGCACACTATTTCGTCTTAATAGTTGATATCTAAAACATAACTTGCGGTTTTTTTTGTTTAAAAACAATTTTCTTACCTTTACATAAATTATATTACGTGATCTCGCCATCAATATGGCGGTGTTTTAGGCATTGCTAAGAGTATTTTTTTACTGGTTACAGAAATTTAATACCAAATGGACGCAAAAAAACTAGGTTTTGAACTTTTTAGATTTATTCGTTTTTCACTGCGGTACAAAAATTAGAGTTAGGTTAGGGTTTAGGGTTAGGTTTAAGGGTTAGGGTTAGTCTTAGTGATTATGTCTAGTCATATTACGGGTTTTATTAGGGTAAGGATTAATTAGGGTTAAGGTTACGGTTAAGGCTAGGGTTTAGGGTTAGGTTTAGTGAGTTTAGGGTTAAGTGTTAAGGTTGTGGTTAAGCTTAGTATTGGAATTAGTCTTTCCTAGCTTTTTTTAGCATAAACAGAAAATTTATCAGCTTTGCTAATGAATTTTTTGTTTATGCTGAAGGAGCTGAAACTATAAAAAATCTTAACTGAACATTGATTTTTTAACAGAACATGTATAAACTTAAAAAATGCATATGCATAAAAAATTTTTAAACTAGGTTTATTGGGATCATTTGGCAATAAAAAATACTGTAGGTTTCATTGGTCAGCAAAATTCTCATAACAGTGCTGCCATATTGATCATGGGTTTTACAGATTCAAATGTATGTAAGGGTAAGAAAATCATTTGCAAACAGAAAACTAAGCAAAAAACCCAACAATTTTATTACAGATATCAAGTCATAAGAGGTTTGCAAAAACGCTTTTTGAATCATTAAAATTTGAGGACAGGTTGATAACCTTTTACCCTAAAATGTGTCAGTGAACTTAAAAACTAACTACAGACTGTTGTTGAAAATGATATATCAATATTCTCGATCATTTATCGAATCATCACTACCGACAAACGAGTATTTTGCGAACTGCTAAATCATGGATCTTTCTGGGCGTAGTTGTTTCGGATCACTTAGATTCTTTTACTGTGTAGTTATTACTGCTGTTTGAGACTGTGCTGTTGTGTTTTATTTGCTGTTTGATATTTTCTAAGGGAGACGATTATGGAAAACTTGTTACACATTAATTACCCACTATTCAGTATTTTTTAAATTATAGACTTAGGCCTCATAACAAATTGCATGCAGGATATGACTAGGAACAGTAGAAAATCATTGCAAAAATGGCAAAAAACACGGCAAACTTTTGAGAAAATTGCAAAAATCATGGCAAAATTACAGCAAAGACGTGGCATCAAATCACAGGCATCAAGACCATTTATACAGTTTATAAAATGCAACATCTAGCATTGACAACCATCATTAGCCTAATGCAGTGGAAGGTTTTAAGCTGTATAATTTTGTAGTTGCGGAGCATTAAAATACATATTTCTACGATGATGTCACATTCCCATAATTATTGAACCAGAAAGTAACACAGCACATGGACTTTAGTAGCAGAGGCAGGAATAATTTTTTTGGTGCTAAAATCAAATGATAAACTTCAACTTATGCTCATTAAAAACAAAAAAAAAATTGCAAAAATGCCAAAACACTGTATTTTGGCAAAATCACGGCATTCGACGAAAATCATGGTTTCCGTGATTTCCAGGATTTTTTTACCGTTCTTAGAGATGACCAGTTAATATCATTAAATAGCAGTAACGTCTACAGGGTCACCTTCTGGCAAATGCGGCAAAACAATATGCTGCTGCTGTTGCTATTTTGCAGTTGTGATTATGGTCTTTTGTAATATAATAAGTAACCAACAACACATATTTCAGCGAATTTCTTTACTTTTATTAATGCCAGCACTTGAATACATACATTCAGCTCTCGTGTGTACTATGAAAAACACCAACAGTTGGATATCACTGAAATACATATTGAGCAAAGCTGATCATCCAGTTAAATTACCAACCGAAACAGGTGGATATTTTGCGGACCAAGTCCGCTGATTATCTACAAAATACCTGTTGGTCAGTCTGCGGTCCACTGCTCCATCAGTCTGTAGATTACCTATGGCTCAATTTTTGTTACATATATAAATAAATAAACAATTAACTTTGGTCAGGGAAAATTGTGAAGAAAAGTATTTATGTTTGACTATTTTTTGTGGTTGACTAGATACCTTGCACTAAGATCTGGTGAGAAGTTAATAGATCAACTGGATTCTGTTGAAGACACAAAGGGAAATAATGGTGAAAGAGGTACACTCGTATCACTTACATTATAACTTTTCTTCTATTTCATTCTGTCTTAATCAATTTCCATTTAAAACAATTCATTTTGTAGTTTATGTGCCAGATTAAACTGACAGCTTGTCTGTCATATTTCAAGTGCAAATCTTGATCATATCGTATCATATCTTAGCCATTCACCATGATAGCCAAGGCTCGTCATAGCAATGGTCCATTGGTCCAGTATTATAACCTAAAATTTTGTCATTTGATTTGGGGTGGGACAGATTGCCACAAGTTCATTTTCCATTTCTCAGTAGCCGACTACACGTGATTGGTCACATTACGTCATGCCATAATGTTCGATGTGCACAATTTTGCATGCTGATTTTGAAAAAAAACAAACTGAACAGATAAAAAGAAGTGAACTTGTGAAAATGTAAGCTGCAAGTGAGTGTGCTCATAATGTGCTGGTAATATAATCGTTAACAATGCTGGTGCCAGCAGAATAGGTTCACCGAGATAGTACTAGTAGACACTGACTGTTGTACTTTATTTTTAGTGGACTGTGACGTTGATTGTTACAGGCCAGCTTTCAGTTACAAACCTGCGAGTGATGTGGCAGTCACACACTATGCCAAGAGTCAATCTATGTACGTTTCATTAGTGTTGTTACAGTTATTGAAATCGGCACCGAAACTGCGGTTTTTAGCAATATCGAATCCTATCGAAACTGCGGTTTTAGACTCTCTATTGACGGTTTCAGTTTTATTGGTATTCGAAATGGCGCAGCTCTAGTGTCTAGTGCTGTGAATGTTAGGCCTAACAGTACGCCGCAGTAAGACGAGTGGCGGCAGAGGTGCGGTGACTCTTCTGGCTCAAAAAAAGTGACTCTTCTGGCTCACTCCGCTTTTACAGCAGGTGTTATCAGCTGTGATTGCTGGCGGTGCTGTACCCCACATGTGAGAGAGGGAGAGTGAGGCTTGAATGAATGAGTAGTATGGGTACTGGGAAGACAGATGGCGACTAACTAATTAGTGCCAGTGTCACTCAAGAGAAGCGGTGTTTGCTAAATACAAAGTGTATTTAGTCTACCTTCTATACGGCTGTATAGGTTTGCGCAGCAATTACCTTTCAATTTAATTCACATTGTGCCCTGAACTTGCCTCCTATGCTTAGCATCCCCATAATCTATAACATGCATGAGAGCAGCAGTAATCTCCGCAAACAATGTTTTCACTATGGTCATTGTTCTGTGTCTCTCCTTGCTGACCGGGTGACCGCGTCCGCACATGTCTGCATGTGTCACCCTCTCTCCCTTCCTGTCTTTTCGTCTGTCTCTGTTTCCTGGTCTACCAGTAGGCCTACACGATAAACGTCTATCACCCACCACCTGTTGCGCTCAAATTATGGACGTTTTGCTCCTTTGACGTTTGGCCCTTGAATATTTTGCACATTATAAAATTGTGCACGAAGGCCAAAATAGAGGGACCAAGAATACGACGTCTGCGGGGCAAAACGACTTAGTGGGTGAAGCGTCCTAATACTACTCGCTTGATCCGTGCAGATTCACGCCGTCATTAGGCAAGTTGTAGCCACCAAAGGTCGGACATTGTGGACCACACGTACATGTTGTCATGTGTCATGACGCAAGCAAGTACGCATCAGTGGTTAATTTTAACGTTACGCACTATATAAATTCATGTTTTACTTACCGGTACTAACTTACGGGATTAGTTTACAGGTTTCTCTCCCCCTTCCCTTTCTCTCTCTCTCCCTCTCAGTAATGCTCGGTCACTTGTTCACCCACGGAGCTTGCTCTGGCAGGCATCTAGTGGTGAGCGGCAAAGTGCCCTGGCAGGCGCACTGTCATTGCACTTCCACGCTGGTTTTGGTGCTAGTCAGAAAACCGAACCATACATAACCGAAGCCGCGGTTTTTTCCCCAAAACCGAACCGAAACAGACCGACCTCAGCCAGCGTGAAACCTTAACAACACTACGTTTTGTTTTATCACAGACATGTGGTAGTGCAGCATTGTACTATTGACGAGAGTTTGAGTCAATGGAAAATGGCAAAATTCGCCCCCTTGCAGACTGATGCCCAGCTTAATCGTTTGAAGAAAATTGGTACAGATGGTTACATCAGCAGGGTGACTCTTGCACCAAATTTGGTACATATGTGTTCATGGGCTTTACGGCAGACATGTGAAACATAAGGAGACTTTTTTATTGTACATATACTTTTTTATTGACTTGCCTGCAGGTCAGATTTCTTGATGGCTCAAGCACTGTGGCTTCATGCAAGGATTAAATTTTTATAGGTTAACAAAGTTGAAGTTTATCTTTAATCACTAAAATTCAAAAATTGGGCCAAAACTATAGTTAAAGTTTTTGGCCAAAATAAATAAAACGTCTTTAAAAATTGTTGTGTATAAGATGCACAGTTAATGTTTTTATGTCGTGATTATGATTAAGCTATCGACACACATAAGATTTCATATTCTGTTAGTTGAATTGTTGTTTTTGCATGTATTTTACCATAAAAACAGACATAGTGTGATTGTGGCATGACAGAAATTTTTACTGTGAATGGCTGATCTCTGTCTATGCAAAAATCTCTTTTTCACCATAATACAAAGATTATTCCATAAATAAGTTACAAAATGGCATCATTCTGTTAGTTTTTTAAATATAAAGTCCGAATTATGCGTTTTGTAGGGAATTTTATTCTGAACAGAGGTGGAAATTTTTTTTGATGATGATGTCATTATTGTGACGTTATCTGTTCATACAACACAGCCTCTCTGTGTATTATTTTTTTCACTAGTAATCTATCATAACTCGCAAGTGATAAACAGCATTAAAACAAGGAAAACTAATAAACTTAACAAGTTAATGTCACCACTTTAAATGCCAAACATTATTGTTTCATTTTTCAACATATCGTTCAAGTTTGTTTGAACATTTTGTTCCATCTGTAAAAAACTTCTGAATGCCAGATGCTATCCAAGCCACTGATGAACGACTGATTGCACCTGGGTATCTGATGCAAATTCTGCCTATCTACTATTTTCGTATACACCAAACGTGTATTGTTGATTTCATAAAACATCTATTGCCATACACTGGACGCATACTGGTGTGAATCTTATTTGCATTAAGCTCATTTTCTTCCGAAAAACGAATAATAGCATGTTGTTTGTTTGGGACAAATTTAGTGGCAGCGTCAACAAATTTAATGTCTGTAAATGACGTCACACTCACAGTGACGTCATCATGATAAAACTCACTGGCGGTGACCAGAATAAAATTTTCTACAAAAGTTATATTTCAGATTTTTTATATTTAAAAAACTAAAAGAATGACTTATTTACGGAATAACCCTCGTTTAATGGCAGAAGGAGAAACTGTGATGCATGTCTTTATAACAGACACAAAACCATGATATTTATGTAGCCAGCAGCATCATAGATTGATGGCAATATAGCAACAGTGATGTTGTTGCATTTTAGCTGTTGGTTACGACTGTGTGGTCAGTATTGCAACAAAGACCGCGCAGTCGGTAAGAGATTTCACTTACTGATAATTTCAACTGTTGTATAAAACTGCTTTACTTCTCATTATTGTCAGCAAGATATCTAATGCGTTGACACGTTAAGTTAACACGTTGATTTGACAGTTTTACAGTTTTTAATTATTTGAATATCATTCCCTCGTCAAATAACCGCAGTTTAGTGGATTATTGGAACTTCTACTTCACACATTTCAGTAAATTTACGTATGTGCGTTAATTATTTTAACGCATGTCAATGTTTTTAACGTGCGTTAATTTTTTAACATTTTAAGATAACATGTTAATTTGACATCTCTAATATTGAGCTTAAATTTTCTGAGCTTGCATTAGATCAAGATACATTTTTGCGTGCAACAGCAGGTACTGCTATAGCGTGTCTTAGTCATCGCAATTCTATCTGTCTGACGGTGTCTATTTGTCCATTCGTCACACAGGTGGATCAGTCAAAAATGGTGCACGCTAGGATCATTAAATCTTTACCGTCAGCTACCTGGAAGACTTTAGTTTTAGGATCAGTAAAGCTTTTTCTATAAAGTTGAAATGGATTCCCATTGAGCAAGGGCACTGAATGAGAGGGGGCAGGGAAAATTTGCAATTTTTATCTTCGCCAAGGTGAACATAGTGAACATTGGAGGAGATTAAGAGATTGGTCGTTCTGTCCATCATTCCATGTGTGTAAATGATGACTCATACTAGCAATGACGTCATTGCACCAGCAGCACAAGCAGCAAAGCTGACTATTACTTTTCCCTCCCTTTCTCCTGCCGCAAAGTGGCTCTTTTTTCCCTCCCTTTTTTTGCTGTAGGGTGTAGTTGTAGGTGCCTAGTAGTAGTAGGCCTAGTAGTAGTAATGTTTAAATCACTTCACTTGGCGGAGATGTGCACTCTCACGAGTGCCTTCTAGTTAGCCAATAATTCGCTGCATCTAAAATGGTGCGAGATAGGGCCTAGGTTACTGTTAATCACTAATAGGAAGTCATGCACGGGCTTTCCACTGGCACTGAGATCAGTGACCTTGGATAACCTTGAACACTAAAATAGAAGGTATTTATGTATTTTTGCGTGATGTTGGGCTGTAAAACACATTTCAAGAGCGAATTGCGCCGAAACCAATGGAGATAGACCAGAACAACCTGCGTTTGAAATTTTCAGCATTAAACGTCAATTTCAATGGTGGAGGCCTGCACACGAGGGCATCAAAAAAGGGTGCCTCTTCAAAATGTTCGCTTGTGGCCACTTGAACAACAACAGCCGCACAAGATAGGTAGCACCATCTGGCATATGTTAATGAATTTATGAAAATTATCCTGTCCAATGTCATTGCTGGGATCGGTGAACTTAGATTTTGTTCGCAGTGGGCCTTCAAACATGCCCTGCTGTTGCACGTTCCCTTTTGCGTTAGCTGGGCTTTCCTGTTATGCTTGTTTTCTGTTGGTATAGCTGCGAGTAATTCGAGTGTGCTGGTTGCTGTGTGTTTGGCCTGTGCTGTGTAGAAGCTGCGCGGAACAACAGAGGCTCTCTACATGCTGACAGAAACTAACAACACTCGCTTTGAATTCATCTTCAGCAATATTGTATGTCTGCTATATTTTTGTCATTATTTTGCATATGTGTGTTATAGAAACATCGTAAGTCCTTTCCTAACTGCAAAGTGGCACTGATCCCCATTGTCATAGCTGGACACCAGCTTACACTGCAAGACCACAGATTTGTATTGCATCTGTGTATCAGGCAATGTGGCTGTACATGCCCCAGCTGTTGCTTATACCATACTCATTGTACTTACATGCCAAAGGATTTTGGCCAGGCTGTGTTTGCAAATAGGTATCTGACTTTAGACTTAAATTTAAGACTAAATTGGAGATCATGTTCCGCTGGTCAAATTTGGTTTTACTTTAGCCTAGAACCAAACTTTGCAGACTTTGAGAGCTTCTTTCTATAGGCTTATGTGTGTAATTTTTGTGATTTTGTTATTTTAATAATGGCAAAGTGATGACATTTAACCTCGTGTTACTGTTAAATAGGTTCCAGGTTCACCAAGACTCTTCACTTCTGTCGTTGCTGTACACAAGTACGTTTGTGGTTCTAAGTTTTGTTGTTCTTTTCAGTATACAGATTTTTGTGTTAATTTTGATTTATACAAGAACAGAAAATTTGACACTGATAATTTTGATTTGGCCATTTTGATGTGACACTGATAATTTTGATTTGGCCAGATTTGTTCAACTTTTTAGTAACTGAGCTCATAAATTTCGTCTGTAGTATGAGCTGAGCTTAATTTAAATTTAAGACTACAATTTTAGTTTTGAGATTTAGCATCTGGGGATAGCTACCCGAAGGAGAGTCTAGCCAGCCATATGAGAATGTGTATATCTGAATCAGATTTTTATTGTTTCTAGTTTACAACATTTTAGAATTTCATATTTTCGAATTTCATACTTATGAGTTAATGTCGTATCAACTACATTTGTGGTTCTAAGTTTTGTTGTTCTTTTCAGTATACAGATTTTTGTGTTAATTTTGATTTATACAAGAACAGAAAATTTGACACTGATAATTTTGATTTGGCCATTTTGATGTGACACTGATAATTTTGATTTGGCCAGATTTGTTCAACTTTTTAGTAACTGAGCTCATAAATTTCGTCTGTAGTATGAGCTGAGCTTAATTTAAATTTAAGACTACAATTTTAGTTTTGAGATTTAGCATCTGGGGATAGCTACCCGAAGGAGAGTCTAGCCAGCCATATGAGAATGTGTATATCTGAATCAGATTTTTATTGTTTCTAGTTTACAACATTTTAGAATTTCATATTTTCGAATTTCATACTTATGAGTTAATGTCGTATCAACTACATTTTGAGACTGTAGTATATTGTAACCACTAATGAAGTCGTTCGTATTTTTTTGGTCGTAATGGCTGTCGAAATTTCACAAAATTGTATAGAAATTGTGACCAGAAGATTGACTATAAACATAGAGATCAACTGACGCTAACGATTTTATAAATGGTCAGCTGTTTCAAACATGCATGCGTTGACACAGGGCATATGAAACGTCGAAGCTGTATCGTGAGTTGAAACTACGTGGAGCTATTGTTGACAACAAGCAGTTGCGTATCTTGCCACAGGAACAAAAATATAACATGATTGACGGTGTCTACAACTTGTCCAGCGATCAGGTCGCCGCTAGCAACTTACCTGTGTTTGTCGATGTCCATACTCAGTTATGTGTGTTGCAGTCTAGCAGAGTAAGTTGCTGGTCATATCGACAAAGTTAATTGACTCTGATCAGTAAAATGAGTGATTGTAGGCAGATTGGTCAGGTGCAATAAGTACCAGTGAAAGCTGGGATGTAAACAAACAAACTGCACATGGTCTTGCAGTGTAAGCTAGTGTCTGGCTGAGGGCTAGTGAAATGCTTTCTGGGAATTATTACGTTTTGCTATGCATGCGTGAATTACTGCCTGTCATTCCAAAATTTGGCGGAAGTTTTCATTGACCTTAATTTGTATGTTATTGTAATGTTTACCCAAAAAAGCAAAAGATGTTCTTTGATATGTATTGTATGCTGGCAGTAAATTTGCGTAATTGGTATTCAATGTCTACTTGTGTTACAGGGAAACTTGGGGATGTTTATCTTAACAAATGTTCGTGTTGTTTGGTTTGCAAGCGTGAATGAAACATTTAATGTCAGCATTCCTTATCTCCAGATGGTATGCGTTGTGTATGACTCTTTTTGCTGCTAAGCTTTCTCTTCTGCATTTGACTATTTTGCTAGTTTGACATTTTGTTGAACTTGTTCAGTACATATTAAGGCTTTAGTTGAAATTCTAATGATATATTTGTATTAACCTTTAAAATGTTTAAAGATTAATCATTAGGCTAATTTCCACTGCTGTGTGGGATGACTTATCACATTGTAATAAGTAATGGAACAGGTGCTTTGGGTCTTGAATTTTTCTGGCCATGTTTTCAGTGATCATATCACGATGATAGTTTAAATGATTTGGATTAGATTTAGATAATCTACGTGCCTCTTTGTGTGAAAGAGACGAGCAATATGTAAACCATTTTGGTATGAAAAGCAACCACTAATGAACAGATTAACATGAGCCTGGTGTATTGTGTTGTGTTGCTTGCATTGTCATTGTGGTAGAAATCAGTGAAGCTACGAGACTCAAAGTTTGGTCCAGCATTGGTTATTGAAACCTCTGCCCGGGTTTGTTTGCATTGTTGTTAAACTTCATATGTGAATTTGTTGTTCTAGCTCTATAGTTACTGCATGATGCTGTACAGGGTGTTCCAAAAAAAACGGATACCCAGTTTTATTTTTGGGATAACGATGGTAATTCAGCACCGATTTTAACCATTCTTTCACTGTTACAAGCAGAAATTTATGGCGCGTAAACGTGAAGTTCTTTCACCCACCATACCTTTATTGTGTGACCACATTACCTAGCAAAACAGTTCTCAGTTTGTAAGCCCATGATCAAACAGCGATCATCCTTTGTTATTCTGCCCATATCAAACGATTTATTCTAAAAAATTATTACTGGTAAACAAAGTAAATAAACACAATATGACGTAACAATGACGTCACAAGGCATTACTGCGAATAAGTGAGTAAGCTTAACTATTTTATGCTACGAAATTGATATCTTTATGTGTTGCCTGTTCTCTGAGACCACTGTAGTTTTGACAGTGTTTGTTTTGC
>Ga0209367_1002891_pt1 | contig 22999 bp, 14 predicted proteins | sample WorMetLIZISLAND2_FD_187412 | JGI IMG/M metagenome (GOLD analysis project Ga0209367, IMG submission 187412) | Marine gutless worms symbiont microbial communities from Max Planck institute for Marine Microbiology, Germany - Olavius geniculatus... ... | reverse complement strand
TGGTGAACACTTCGAACATTTGCTTTGACAATGGAATTCTGGCATTTGATCATTAGTTAACTGTGTTGTTTCAACGATGTTATTAAATTGGCGTTGAAGCCAGAACATTTTTTGAATGCTGAAAAATTGGTAGGCGGTCATGTTAAAAAGTCTATAACTTCATCATTTTTCAACAGAATCAAATTTTATTTGGCAGTAAGATGTAACAGGTTTTAGCAAATAAATGTGTAAAATTTCAAATTAAAATTCCAAGCGGTTGCTGAGAAGACAGCGAAAAACTTTAGGGGGCTACTTTTTTTGCCGCACCCTGTATATAAGTCGGTGATATGTCTCGAGTTATCTATGGCAAACCGCAACTCAATGATAGACCACAGATTAGCTGGTATGCTCTTCTTGGTGACTGTACCATTATTAATTATTACCTACTCGCATGCAAAATGGCAATATGATTTTTTTTCCTTTTAAAACTTCAATTCATGCAACAAAAAACTCAGTACTGGCAAATACTGCATTGCTGGGCATGTGCTGAGACAGTTATGACTACAGTAAATTCACTACTCACTTCCAGCTGTCGTTTTATGTGACCATAAATTTTCAAACTATACCATACAGTGTGTTTTGCAGCAATCAAAATCAGCTGCAGCCGGCGCCAGTTTGGACTATTTATGATATAGTGAATAAGTTGTGAGTGAGTAGGGCTTAACGTCCTGCCCAACACAGTATAGGTCATTTCGAGGATGGCCTTTCGAGGCAGAATGCTCACAAACATATAATAATAAAACAGTAAGTTTAACGTTTACAATAAAGTAGCAGAAAGTTTAGCCTTTACAGAAACACAAAACACAAAATTCGGGCTAAGCCTAAAATTGTAAGAACTCCATTATATGCCTACATATATAATTATGAATAATGGTAGTTCTAATAATCTTCCCTGTTATCCTCCAGACAGTCATTAATTTCAGAATGCTGTAATTAATGACCGTCTGGAGGATAACAGGAAAGATTATTAGAACTACAATATAGCTAACAGAAATAGAGAGCAACTTACAAACACAACATGTACATTGGCTACCGGTGGTGGCTGCTAACGGCTCGGGACCAAGTGTGCTTTTGTTCCACGATGGAATGTCGTCAATGACAGACTCAGCAATACTAATAGTACCCAACACTACAGCCACTACATCCAACTCAACTCGCCAAATATCACAGATATAAATGCACTGAAACTGCAGCAGTGATAGTCTAATCAAGTCTGTAACACTTCCTAAGGGCAAAATGTCAACAAATAAGTAACAGACATGCCAAGGCGCAGAAAAAAATGCGTGGTAGTCATTTCCTTCTTTTCTTCATCCTATCCTTCTCTTCTCTTCCCTCCCCAAAATACAGCTAGAGAGTAGAGAAACGGAGAAAACTTTCCCAGCTGGGTCTGGGGCAGAGACCCGACTACCAACAAATCTTTTATATATTTCAGGCTCAGAAACTGTGTGACAAAAATGATTTTCCGTCGTTGTGAAGATATCATGTTAAAATGAGATCAGATTAAAAATCAGAGATAATATTTCAGAAGGCGGAGAAGCGTGAGACTTGGCATGTCCAGATTAAGCCTGACGAGATTTGCAACAGTTCTAGATAGACTTAGTGCAGCAGCATGAGCTACGCACTGACAACACCAGTCCTAGCTGTCATCCCAGATGTCGTCAATCCGTACGTCAAGATCAGCCAGCCCCAGCAAAGACCGGAGATTTGTCGTGTAGTATGCAACGTCCGACATAACCAACCTGGACAGTAACAGCAGACATTTACTGTAATGTGAAAAAACAGAACGTTTTCCTCAGCAATGTGGCCAATTGAGGGGCACTGACCTACATTTCCTAAACCCTCAGCCATACACCGGTTTACACTGTGAGACCATGGATACACGGCTAGTGCATCATGCCATGGGCCAGCTTTCGTTGGTACATATATACAGCACCTACCCATAAAGGGATGGAAGGCTGGGCTGATATGGATAATAGATTTATACAGAGATGATTTACCTCCTGCAGAGAGTCAAACATCCAGGTACTAACTAGGAAGACGTAGAGAGACTTCACTTTGTTGACTGAAAACAATGCAATTATCACCGAACATTAGATGCATGACAAATATCATCATATTATTTCCGTAGCCTATCTCCAACGCAATTTGACGGGATGACAGGAACAGGAACTAGGCTGTAAAACTCAGTTCCAACAATTCTCAAACTTTCACTTTTGGAAATTGAGCCTAACCTACAGAACTCTTCAAAAATGTGGGCAAATAAACAAAAATAAAATGCAGAAATAGATCATTATCAATCAAGCATCACATTTAACAGAATTATTGTGCAAAATGTTAAATATGACTAAACACATTTCAGTTAAAATACACCAGGTAACAGGAGATACATTGACAATGTTCAACAGACAGAACTGCTGCAGTACAACAAGCAAAATTCCTACAGGTCTTCTGTAGCAAAATTCCCCAACTTTTCCAGTCATGGAATGACAACTTCACTGACATTATCAAAACAATAACCCTATTGCACAAACGTCAGAAATGGTACACTATATCACAAGGTAATGAAACAGTATTAATGGCGCAATATGCAAAGGACAGATCCTCTGGTTGGGAGATGAGGGGTGCGAAAGCCCTCCTGAAGCTAAAACACTTCTAGCTTTTTGACATTCAATGGAAGCTGCAAATTTGCCTGCTTTTCAATATTTGGAAATGCAAAAAACACAGATATCTGCAGTCTGCATGATCCAAGATCATTTTCCCCAACTTTTCAAAATATTCTTCCCTGACCTTTCCCTGACCACACAAATTCCCTGACTTTTTCCAGTTTTCCCTAACCTGTAAGAACCCTGAACACGAATCATACCCATGCTGTGGACCGCCATCGCGTGTTACTCCTAGCTTCTTGAGCTGTTGCTGCAACATGCGCGTAAAACTGGAATGCAGCCGCTGAAACAGTTCCTAAAAACACGCAGACGGACATCTCTGAAAAAACTGCCGCAATAACAAAACAAACAATCTCTGACAATTTTTTTACAAGGAAACGCCCCTCCCCTCCCCCGTGAATTAATCCATGGGTTGCCCACGGATTGGAGAAGCCATCACGGACGTCCACGTCACACCTGCCTACGGACCCTGGAAGCATGGTCTTGGACGGTACTCAGTGTGTGATACACCCACGATCAAGGACGGTGGAAGTGTACCGTGGAATTAGCCCAGAGCATGTTCGTGATGACGTTTATGGAAGTGACATAAAATATCTAGCTCTGTTATGGAGATATAGCCATTTAAAGTTCTTCCAGGAAGGCTCTTCTAGGAACAGAGGTCGGTCGTCAGTCAGTCCTCAATATTACACTGATCTCATATACTCCTCTTCGCTACGTTAGGAACCTAGCGCAAGGAGTAAAAAATGTGAAACCAAACAAATGATAAAATATCACAAGGATAAACCTGCACTTGTGAAGATGGCAGCAGACCATTTATAGCCTCATGAAGCTTTGAAATCTGACGAACAATAGCACGAAAGCATGACGAAGGCATCGGTGCCTTCACTTCCCACTGTTTACAAACACACGATTATCATCAGTGACTATCTTGAGCTGTATTTATGTGATCTTAATACTCAGAATAGAATACATTAAAAAATTTAAAGCAACTATTTAGTGCACACATACTTAATTCCAGTATGCTCCTATGCAAACACGAGCAAAAGGTAAATATAATTCTATTCGAATAAAGTAAATATTTGTTATGAAAACATCACAGTGTTTACAAAGTAGGCTTGAACAGATATATGTGCACAGATGTATAAATTATGTAAAAATGACTGTGCTATACCTTGCTGATGTTCATTTCTAACATGCTGTCCATTATGGCCACAAGTTTGTTGGATATCTCTGATATATGATCATTATAATCCTTCACAAAACATTCAGCATAGAAAATATACAAATCACCAACAACTAATACACTACAAACATTACAATTTCTGTCAGCCATAAAATTTAAAAAAAACGTAGCTGTGCACAGTTCTTCATGAGAAATCAGCTGAGAGCTATAAAGCATCCCCTGCCATATGGAATCCCACAGTGTTACCCAACACCCGATACAAGTGAACATGCCCCCACCTTAACCCCGAATGGACATGCTGTAACTCGCCTATCCCAGATGAACGAAAAGCTAAGATGACCTAGGTGGTTGAGTATATGCTGATTACATTTACCTGGGTCTGCAGATAGTCACTCACATGAGTAGTAATCAATGAACATGATAAGCACTACATTAAGTCACCAAGCGTTGTGCTGAAGACGTTCCTATTCGGTGATTACAGACTGACTGACGAGTAAAACTAATACCCCGTTTACACGATCAAGCAAACATCAAGCAATCATTGAGCAAACATCCAGCAAATGCATTCAAAATACACGTGCACAACGTGTGCTCTAATTGCTTGATGTTTGCTTGACGTTTGCTCGATGATTGCTTGATGTTTGCTTGATCGTTTAAATGGGGTACAACTGACAATCGATAGTGTTCAGCACTGCAAAGAAATCATGTAACATGCCTTAAGCAAGTGGTCAAAGTGTTTGAGCATGTTGAGCTGTTTGCCAGTAAGATGTTCTTCAAAATGCTGACGCAGCTGTGGCACATAGTAGACGACTAGCTGGAGACAACGCGAAGCGAGACCTGCATTCCAGCACACCATATATAATGCAAGAATTCATACACAATACATTCATACAATGTTGATGGCCCAGCGCTAACATACTGTGTGAACATCTGCATAGCGCTGCACACCCCAATTCTAACCCTCCAAAACTGTATACTAGTTACTTAAACATTCAGATCAATTTTGGTCTCTATGCATTTTAGTTTCCAACTGAGTTAAGAGCCCATGTAGAACAGAGAGACAAACTGAGACTGTAGTTACGATGTTACGATGGCTGAGTAATATTAATGAGAAAGCAAGAAAGAAAAAAGAAGATGTTTGTGCGGTTTATGAGCTTAGAGATAAAATCTAACTAAGATTGACAGACCACAGAATGGAGAACCTCATGAAAAACATTGCTACTACAATGCACACCAATGAATATTTAATCAATGACAGTTGTAACAAACAGGAAACCTAAGTTTTTCGTGTTGATGTTCTTCAAACCAACAAGATGCAGTGCTCCGGCACCAAGAATCAGCTGACATGTTCGAGAATTGAACATCTTTTACATAACAAACAAAGCACACGATAAATAACCACAAACCGATTTTACATCTAAATGGGATTCAATATAGATTAGAACTGAAATAAGTCTTAAGTTCATTTCTACATTGTGGAATATCATAAAAACAGTAGTATTACAACAATTCCAAAAACATCATATCTGAGGCCCAGCCCAACGTGAAAACTCTACAAAGATGGCCGGTTACACAACAACCACATTGCTGGTTTTTTATCAAAGAAAAACCTCTAATCCGAATCCATACGGAAATAAAAAAACCAACAAAAGAGTGACACCTTGAGGAGCTCAATAAGTCGATTCAATATCTCAGGCGCGGCAGCTGGAATGTCGCTAGCAAGCTGGCAGTATTCAACGACCATCTTGAGCAGCATAAGCACTGTACTGCATCAGTACACAACGATCGCAGTTCACTCACAAGTTCTACAGCTGAGAACAGCTTTTAACATATACCTGTGCAATTAAAATAATATGTGCAATTAATAACCTCTGCAATGCATGGCCAATGCAGTGTGGCTTCATGGTGTAATGGTAGCGGGCCGGACTGGTGATTGAAAGGTCAACGGTTCAATTCCGCCCGGTGCACCATCAGGTAACAACTCTGGGCAAGTTGTTCACACACGTGTGCCTCTGTCACCAAGCAGTATAATTTGGTACTGGTCAAATGGCAGTGACACTTTCTGGCTAGGAAGGTAGCCTGGTGGAAAGTAATGGCAGACTACCACTGAGTCTATGACCATGTCACCTACTGGGATACCTTAACCTTTACTTTTTACCTTTGCAATGCAACCATGACCACACTGCAATAAAAAAAAAAAATTCTAGAGCAACATTTACGAGAAATTTCCAGAATGCTGACAACAGTATGTTGCACAAAATAGTTCACTTTTGAGGTGAAGTTTAAAGAGACCAGAACCATTTATATTACACAACTGGCCTTGAAGACTGCTCCAGGCAATAGGTCTGACAAAGCGGAAGCTGCACTCTCCAAATTTAGTTACTGGCATATGTTCTCTGTATCGGCAAGTTGACTACTGAACTGTGCAACTGCTTAAATGCAACTAACATATAAATGTCATGAGATATGTTTACTGAGACAGAAAATCAAAAAATTTCAAAAATAAAGATTACAATACGTGATATTTTGAAACAATTTTATCACTGACATTAAAAGCACGTACCCAACAACAATATACTGTTCGCCATTCACGGTGAGAAATTCATTTGGCTGTTTATCTGCAAAATCACATCATAAAAGATTTCTTCAGAGTAAGACCAGTTTTTTCTCATGCAATAATATTAAAACACAAGCAGGCATGCGTTCTCTGCCTTTGATGATGGATGCTAAAAATCACCCTTAAATACTGCAGAGCTACTTCAGAAATGTTTACCTTCAATTTTTACAAACAACCCACACAACCTGCTCCTATACAGCCAAACACACGAACATATTAAAAGTATCTAGAGCAGTGTTCGTTGCACACTGTTAATCAGACATATAAAATTAAATAAACCTACCAATGTCTGGCTTTTTAGCAGGTAATGAAAACACACCTATACAGATACAAAAAAACAAGGCATATTACAACAACATCATAACAATAACACTGCTTATAAAATTGCTTAATATTATCAACAGTTCTTAACCAGCACATATAAAAGCCAATATTAAGTCACGATGTCCAAAAGCAATGGAATATCTTGAATTACGTTAGAGTCAAATGTCTTTCATGCAAATTAACCAAAAAATGTCCAGTGATTACAATAATGCAAATCAGTTGAATGTACACAAAATAGTTAAGCAGACAAACTGCAGCAATGAGATACGTCATCTAAACAAAGTGACTCGTAAACGGAGTATGAAAGGTTTTTATCAGCAGCTCATTCTTCACTGCAATTCAGATATATTACAGTCCAGCACAAGACTTCCAAATTAATAATATCCTCAGATTTTGTGCAATTATTATTCAATGTAATAACCAGAAAACAAACAACCAGTCATCACACCAACATCACGTCCTATCTGTGCCAACCAATAAAATAGGCTAGCAGTAACCTGGTACCCAGTAATTATACTACAGCACATATATATGGTGCAGGCATAAATAGCACCTAATTGAACCACTTCTGCCGAAAGCTGCTGTGGCTGAGCAGGCAACGTAACGTACCTGCTGCCTGAAAGGTCTCGGGTTCGAATCCTACTTCTTGCAACTTTTTTCTCTTTGCTGCTGTAATTAATTTTTTTCAATGTAATAAATGTCAGACTTGGGGTTGAATGTTGGCAAAAAAAATAAAGTGAGCGTAGTGAACTTCAGTTCTTCTGACAATATTTACCCCCAAGTCGGACATTTATTACATAAAAAAAAATTAATTATGAATCTTGCATTTTCCCACATTTTAGGGTTAGTGTCAGTTAGGGTTAAGACCAGTGGTTAGGGTTTGTGCCAGTGTTCATTCATTTATAAAAAATTGTACGAAATTGTTTGGCACAGATAAGACGGGGTGCTGGCGTGAGGCGCTTGTGAATCCCAGATGTGAATGTCCACCTATGTCGTGTTTCACTTATCAACTAAGTGATGTCGATTAAGCACATAAATACTCCACATAAATGGACTAAGAAGTTTCCTATGCAAAGCTGAGCTGAGGCTGACCAGTGGTGCCGATATGATCAACAAGATCCTGAAACTCAGCGGGAACGTCAGCCTGCTTCCAACGCTCATTGTCAAGAATCAAGCTAAACAAACAAACACACAACATTACTGACAGCCAATCAACAACAAGCAGACATTGCACACAGTCAGTGACTGTCACGCAAATCCCCTTACTGTACCTGCTGTTGATCAGAAACCCCCACAGTAGCGCGCAGCACACACCTGTACCCAGTGCACTGGCCAAGTCACTTGACTGAGGTGCAAAGCACAACTCAGACGAGGCATATGCTACGTGCAGGCACCTGTGTTAAAACACGTCTAGCACCTGTAGAAGTAACGACATGTAGCTTTGGCTGTGGAAATAGACCGTTATAATAATGTGCTGTAACATTTTCCGTTATGCATGCAGGATGGACAGGAAATGTCAACGAATGCTTTGAGTTGCTGCTGCCTGTATAACCTGAATGTTGCTTGAGTTTGCTCCATATTGTTCTGGTTCTGTGACAACACCGCAAGAGGATTGACTGTAATCTGATTGTTGGAAAGCGTGAAATTGTGAACTGAGTCGACACCAAATCCCTGCAGAACTACATCGCCGGGTTTTATTGTTTGGAATGCATCTTATTATTTTTTTAAACATTGCACTCTTTTTTTGGTGTGACTATTTCTGGTTATTCGTTTGCGCTTTACTTTGTTTGCTTTTGTTTGATGCGCACAATATACGTTTATTCTACATTGTGTCTAATTACCTAACACTTAAGGCCAGGACCAAAACTGAGACCGCAGGCCTCGAGATAAAAATTAAAAACAAAAACCGCAAACCAGGAACAAAAACAGATGACTCCAAAGCATAAACTTTCACAATATTACTGCATAAAAATGTGCAATCATTTACCAGTTTAAGCTAAAACAGTAATCATGTAACACATCAAGATCAACTATGGACCAGCAGACTTCCGATGAGACCAAAATGCAAAACCAAAATAAAAACCTCACGACCAAAGTCCACAATGTTTGGCTTTCAAATTACACCTCAACATATGATACACATATATCAGAAAAAAATCAGTAGTCACGCACAAAAATTTTGTACACTGTCTTCAGAAAAAACACCCACTCACATTTTCTTTTTCTTCTTTGTGGAAAATGAATAAATTTTCACAAAATTTCCAGGGAATGTTTAGAATAAAATAAGCATTCCAACAGTGGAAAAGTTAAATATTATTTTGCTACCAATGATGGCATGCTGACGTCATATTTCCATGTTTGTAAATTATGAGTTTTACCACTGAAGACAGACATTTGATGAAATGTTAAAACACATAAATTAATCATCGTGTTGACTGAAACTAAAAATATGCTAATCTGTCACACAGTTTTCCATTGCGAACTGTTCCTGTGTTTATCTTCCTGCCTCAGTGCGAGATTCTCAACACTGTTGATGATAGCAAACATATGCGCACTGCGTCACTGCGTGGATGACCACCTGCCCGCTATCAGTCAAACAGCTTGATACCGTTGGTCATGTCAATTTTGTTATTTAAAAGTTTAATTCCATCAATATTCAACTGTCCGTCTGTTGCCCAGAAACATTTTGCACAAACTTGTGGCTCCATAACCCTTGCTGACTCACAAACATTTTATCACATGTGTGTCTTCAATGGTAAAACCCACAATTTGCAAACATGGAAATATGACGTCAGCATGACGTCACTGGCAGAAAAATATCTAACTTTTCTGCTGGTAAAATACTTGTTTCCTTCTAAACATTCCCTGAAAATATGGTAAAAAAAATCTAAACATTATCCACGGAGACATAAAAGAAAACGTGAGTGGGTGTTTTTTTCTGAATACAATGTACATATAAGATAATAATAAGTCCAGCATTACCTCAGTTTTGTTTTGTGTTCCTCGTGAAATCGGCCAATATATTTGTGTGCCTATATTAACACACACGAAACAATACAAACCAGTTAGCTGTACTTGATATGACTACAAAAGAACTTCTGACTGTTGTTACACCAGCCAGATTACTTCAGTCATGCCAGGCTAGTGCGTGCACGTAACTAATACAATAAAGTTGAAACCGTAAAGTGTATAGAAATTTCTCACATCAGCAAAAAATCTGTAAGTTACACATTTAACACATTGCAAAAAAAATACATAGTGCAGTGGTGCAAAACATCGCATTGCCTGGCCTTCAAGCCATATCCAGATAGCAATGGCTTATTATCCAGCCAACAATGTCCAACAAAAAACATCCCAAACTACAATATATAAAATTATATACGTTGTAAATGATTAACTTACTATCTTGCATTTTAAATTGTCTTCAAATGGTGCATACCTTCAACAAGAAATCTGAGCTAATGCTCATGATATGTAGAGAGCCTATAGCAGTTCCTCTTTGCAGGTAGTCTTAGTCTACTCCATCCATTCCATCGCAATTCAATCTTTTGAAGCCAAGAATTGCAAAAAAAAAATCACTAAAACCTCCTATTTCAGAGGTTCAAGTTCATTCAAGGTCAACGTTTTTATACCATTAAAAACACACGACCAGTGCTTGTTACGATATGCAGCCTGTTTATGCCTATCCGCAACCGCTTTCACGCTAGACAAGCCAATAGCTGAAAAATAACCACGTTCTAGGGCGGGGGTAACCCTCTTTGACACCCTCGTGCGCAGGCCTCCTTGAACGTAGTGGGCCGGAACTTCAGACTGCTAAAATCTACATTCAATGGCAAAAATCTCATACGCAGGTTGTCTTGGTTGATCTCCAGCAATTTCAGTACGATTCACTCTTGAAATGTGTGTTGCAGCACAAAATTGCAAAAAAATCACTAAAACCCCCTATTTTGAGGATTCAAGGCCATTCAAAGTCATTGATGTTGACATTTCTAAGAAGCTCGTGCCAGTGCTTGCTGTGATGAGCAGCATGTGTGTACGTATCTGCAACCATTTTCACGATAGACAAGCCAATAGTGATAAAAGAACATCTTTTTTAGAGGGGGTGTCCCCCTTTCGCCCCCTCATTCATGCAAACCCTTTTAACCCAGCAGCGTAAAATTTTGTCATGAAATACTAGAGTCTCTAAGGGATGGTTTCTGGATCTTTTAGTTAACTGATCAGTTAGTAAACCGTCTGTTAATTGTAACCTGTTAGTTAAGTTTGTGCACATTTCTGAACAAAACCTCAACTGGCCATTAGCTAACTGAATGGAAAACTATAGTTGCTTAGCAACGATGCGCACAGCGCTAATCATTTCCGCCTAGCGCAGGCGGGCGTCATGAATATTAATGAGCGCAAGCACTCGTCAGCCAGCCCACGAACCAGCCAAGCTATTGCGGACAGCCATTTTGTCCATTCACAAATTTTGTAGTAAAATTTGTAGCAGCAAACGTCTCCTCGTGCGTTTTGAAAACACTGCTATACGGCAACATCGTTTTATAGTATCACATTCTTCAATTAACTGCTTGCAAAATGGTACAAAAGTTGCGTTAAACACAATAACTACGATCGGCGGTTAGCTAACTGGCCGATTTCTGCCAGTTAAATTTTTGGCCATTTTGACCGTTGGTTAGTGCAACGGGAAATGCAAGTTATGCAAATCTGTCAGTTAACACTAACTTGACCGGCCAGTTAAGATCCAGAAACCCGCCCTAAGCTGTCATAATATAGTGAAAACCCGAACTCTCAGTCTCACCTGGGCTTCAATCGGTACTGGGATGTAACGGACAGATAAACGGATGGACAGAATTACCATAGCTAATATGCGCTATAGCTATGCTAGCTCTCGCGCGTAACAAATTCAAGTGGGAACACCACTGCGCTCAACAATGTTTCCGAAGCCAGTACTTGAAATAAGTTGCATCCTGACTTTTTAAACCAGTCTTATAGTAGTTAGTATAATACATCAGCAAAGAGCAGTGGATTAATGACCTGGTTTTGTACAGTGGCACGCAGGGCTGTGCAGCGTCGACCAGAAACCTGTTCAGTTGACGTAACAAAATCATCGACTGTTTGAGACAGGCGAACAAACTCATTAGATGTTAATCGCTCCAAAAACCCATCCTGCAGAATAAAACATTTATTCGTTCACAAATCGGTAATAACAATTTAAATATCAGCAAAAACATCAAAATCTCTGTGATTACGCGTGAAAATCGTTTGGAATCCAAGCAGGTTCAGGGAGTGGTGCTGTCATCCATTTGTACATCTGCAGCGAGATACACACCATGATACACTGACAGAACAGAGATGACAAAAGAGTGTAATCTACACCATGTCTGTCTACCTAGCCATGCACAGCCTGGATAACCTGGACTGATTAACACCATCAACGACAGCTAACCAACACAAAGCTATTAGTGTACTTACCGTAAGTACTTACTACCGTAAGTATTAAGTAGTCCAATGGACAACATGTTTGATGATCAAAATCAAAGCCCATAAGCAAAGCTGTTTATGACACCGATGAAAAAGTAAAGTCTCACCCAAGTCAAAAGGCCCACATTGCAGTGCTGATCTCTGTACGTTTAGCCCTCAGCCAGACACCAGCTTACACTGCAAGACTGTAGACACAGAACTAGTGCAGTTTGTGCTTTGCCCGTCTGCCATTTAAAAAGGAGTGCTATTACATGAATATTTAATGTTTATGCAAATATTCATCATAAAAATCCACTAAGTGTTGTTTGTAGCTAAGTTATAATAAGCAACAGAATGAAATCAGCACCTTGCTGCGAGCAACCAGCAACTTGTGGCATCGATCGTGAGCTTGATCAGAGATGGAACACAGCATCTCATGCAGCAGACCGCTCACTCTCAGATATTCACCCTGAGACAAAACCTGCTCCGCTGTATCATTCGCTCTAAAACATACACAGTACAGAAAAACTGCATACAGCCTTCACTGCAGCTGAATCCAAAGATCTGTTCTAACTATCTCTACTCTGTAGAACTAGAGCTATTAATTTATCTATTTTAACACTTAGTACGTAATACTCTATAATATCTATTACTACATCAGAACAAACGCTGTGCTATCATATGTTTTATCATGAATATGCACTAACTACTGAATTAATACAAAACGAAGCTAGTTGCAACAAACAGACTTGTTATTTTTGGCAGTAAAACAACTAATGAGCCTGAAAAAACCATATACAGAACAACAAATTTAATCCACAAAAAACTGTGCAGTGAGCCTGGCAATGACATATTCAAAAACTTAATAATTAGTGCAAATGCAGAGCAAAGAATCATGCAATGTGTAATATGTAACTCATTAGTACATCATCATTTAACAGACTATGTTTAAGGATTGATCCAAGTGAGACAGCATCCCAGCAGAGAAACTCTTACCAAATAACAAAACAGTTCTGCCTTACAAGCTGGAATTCACATCTGTCGCCAAATCAACAAATTCAATGCGTGCTAAAGAAAAAAGTGCTGTCATGTAAACATACAAAGTGATTCGTCGTTCAATGTTCTGCTTCCATTCCAAGTCGATGCCGTCAGCTGTCACTGTGTCGGCGGCATCTGTCGACTGTCGGACAGATGGTAACGGACACTCAATGTCAACTGCATCAGGCTCACATGATGACTTAACCACGTCATGAACTATCACCGTAAATGACTACAGCACAAAGTCATATATAACATAAACAATCAAAATTACAGATTTTAATAGCACTGTGCATTTACATTCATTCGGGTTGTCCACAGTTTTGGGCCAAAAAAAATTCAAGACTTTTCAAAGAATTTCAGGTACTTTTTCCAAACCCATTCCAGTAGTATTTTACTATGTCATGTGGTTTTTGGCATCATATGAAAAGAATTTTCACATCCTGGTCACGATAATTCTGAGCGACTGAAATTCAATGACTTTCAAGACCCTCTGGCATCAAATTCCACAACTATCATAACCCACTTTGGTTTTCAACAACTTTAAAGAACGTGAAAAAACAGAAAATATTTTTGAAGAACTTTCAATAACTTTCAAGCACCTGTGGCCACCATGTCCATTACGTGCATAACATATAACCACCAACGTAATGAGATCACAATCTGGACAACTTAATGGACAAACCCATAGCTCAAGCCCAAGACTGAGGCTGCCAGCCAGTTTGCAGGATCAAGACCGAGACCAAAAACTTTAAGACAAAGACTAAAATCTAAGACCATCGAAACCAAGACTGGGGATTTCCGACTTGGATAATAGCTTCATTAAATTGATGCACAAAAGTACCATCATTTAGCATTTTGGCCAGTAAGCTTCAATCAAATGTAAACAAACCGAAAATGCATCAAGCGTAATCAATCATCCATTGCTACTTTTAGGTCCGATTTTTCCATCGCCAATCAAATCAAATTTGATCTCCAATTTACTGATCTCCGATTAACTTGATGTTCAGAATTGATCGTCGATCAACTGTGTTTCGTTTTTCCATGCATTTTCGATCTCCAATTATGTGATCGGCGATTAGCTGATCCGCCGTCAACTGAGCCTACTTTATGCCAATCTGATTGGCTGACAGTGACCTCAATTTGCAGTGTTGTGCTAAATTACCCAGCATGCACTGTGAGTGGACGCCATAGGCAGTAAATGTCATCATAGCAATGATATCAACGATATCGTCCATTGTCTGCTGTCAATACAAGAGGGTCTATCAATTGATCAGTACTGATTGATCGCCATGCCTGGAACTTTATTTTAATACATGAACTGCCGTTCTGACCAGCGAAGTGAAGCAATGTTTCTGGTGCGAATAAGCAACGAACTGCAGATCGCCACGTTTAATCGTCAATTATCTGCCTTGAACGGTCAATATTCGGCCATCAACTTGATGGGAGATTTGATGGACGATCAGTCGCAAACTGGCGATAGAAAAACCGTTAATAAGATGATCTCATATCAAGTCCCAAAGATGATCGAAAATCAATTTGATCGGCCATCAAATGTGCATGGAAAAACTGGACCTTAGTAAATCTGGCAAAGACAATTTATCCGCAATGCATACTCTGCACAGTACAGGTGAGTACTCAACAGAGACCAGAGTAAGAAGATGCCAGCACATTCTAAACACTGAAAATATCAAAATATCAACCTGATGATTATAAGACTAATTCAGCAGTGTGATTTTCAGCAGGCACTACAGATCCATTGGCTTATGTTAGTTACATCTTGGGCATTTAAAGCTTTACAGACGAGCATTAAGAATCTCATCAAAAAGCTCATGCTCGCACAACCAAACTCTCTACATGCATTAATGTATATTAAATGCCAAAAAGCAACATTAAACTTGACATACCCGAACACGACCAAGAATAACGAGCAGATTCGAAAACAGAGTGATAACAAGCTTCATCCAATCAGTGTAATTCAACATCCGCATCTGATTCGCCAACCTATAACCAGCAAACATTAACAACTGATTGCACCAGTGACACAAATAATGTCAAAATAGCTAAAGCATCTAAATTCGAAAAAGTTAAAAAAACTGCTAGTTAAATCTATATGCATACAGTGTATACATAGTTCATTTTAATACAAGACAGTTATTTTATGCAGTTATGACTGTTTATGGCCTATTGTAACATCAGATATGACATAGGGTTGGAAATATGTTTGATACAGATAGACACAAGAATCAAACAGCTTATCACAGATTTAACTCCCAATATATAACATTATAACAAAATCATGATATCAATGACCAATTGGTGACTATGAGAGGTACAGTAGCATATCGGTGTATCTTAGTAAGAACACAAATTATTTATTGACTGTTACACTCACTGGCATGATGACAGTCTTTTTTGTTAAGCAGATTTAATGTAGAAAGCGTATTGTGTTTTTCTTTAACATTGTCTGTCTGTCTGTCTGTCTGTCCGAGCAGCAAAATTTGCATGCGACTAAGCTTACACTGTCGCTCTTAGTCCAATGCTGCTGCTACTGCTGTTGTGGCCAAACAGTAAGTTGTAATAACGACCACAATATGCATAGAGCGCAAAAGTCTCTAAGCTAAGAGCTTGTTTAGGATAGCAATCATACATAATGATGATGATGAAGGACAAATAAACTTTAGCGTGGCGTTAAGTCCTAAGACTACAAGGACACGTAACAATAAGCTTAAACAGTGTAGTCACGTAATAGTAGTCAGTGCAATGAGACGTTCTTAGTCATGTCCGTAAGACCGGGCAAAAAGTTCAGTTTTCAGTCTGCAGCAGAAAACTTGCAACGACGGCGATGACCGGACTGACTCCGGCAAACTGTTCTAGACCGATGCAGCAGTCGCTGGAAAGGTGCGGTCGCCAATGGTAGAACGCACCGTGCGTGGAGCGACCAGTGCCGATTTAGTCGAAGAGCGCAGTCGTCGACGTGCATTGAGGTGTGACACGCGCTGAAGATCTGAAGCCAGGTAGCCAGGTGCACAGCCGTGGAGGCAGCGATACACTAGCACTGCCAGCCAGAACGCAACGCGTTCTGGCATCCGAAGCCAGTGCAATCTGCGCAGTAATGGCTGAATGTGGTCCTGACGACAAGCATTGAAGATCAGCCATGCAGCGGCGTTCTGCACAGACTGAAGCCTGTCCATTAGTTGCTTTGGAATGCCGGCAAGAGTTGCGGAGCCGTAGTCAAGCCTGGAAAACACCAGCGCCACGATAAGCGACTGCATCACGTCGTTTGACACAGATCGTCGTATGCTTTGTAGTTGTCGAAGGGCAGCAAAACACTTCGAACATGTCTGACTGACTTGGATACATAACACAACAGTACATAAAGTGCCAGATAGCATCTGTTGCTCTGAGATTGGCCCCTATTAATGATTAAATTATACACATTTATAACCTTTTTACGCGTCACAGCAGCCACTGCTGTAGCGCATCTTAGCCATCGCAATTCTGTCCATCCGTCTGATCATCTGTTTGTCTGTCACATGGGTGGATCATTCAAAAACAGTGCAAGCTAGGATCACCAAATCTTCACTGTCGGCTGCCTGGAAGACTCTAGTTTCAGGATCCGTAAAGACTTTCCATAAATTCCACAGAGATCACCCCGAGCAGGGCACTAAATGAGAGAGGGTAGGAAAAATTTACAATTTTTGGCCAATAAGTCATCATATCTCAAAAACAGTGTGAAATAGGGCCTAGGTTACTATTAATCACTAATAGGAAGTCGTACATTGGCTTTTGGCTATTTTTGGCACTGAAATCAATGACCTTGGAAGACCCTGAATGCCAAAATAAGGGTTTTATTGACTTTTTTTGGCAATTTCGGGCTGTGACACACATTACAGGAGCGAATTGTGCTGAAATCACTACAGACAGATCAGTACAACCTGCATACAAAATTTTCGACGTAAAACATAGTTTTAAACGATCAAAGTCTAGACCCCATATGTTCAAAGTGGCCTGCACATGAGGCCATCAAAGATGGGTACCCCTAAAAGTCGTTATTTTACCACTGTCAGCTGCATGAGACAGGCTGTGCGCTCTGGTGAGTGTAAATAAAACGCTATAGATAGCAGCCTTCATAGATCATAATCATCGTGTCGGGAACGGTTAGCCTAGATTTTGTTTGCAGTGGGCCTTCAAACATGCATCGCTATAGCACATTCCCCTTTGCATTAGCTGGGCTTTCTTCTTGATTTTTTATATGTTTAACTACCGAAGCAGTGACATGTCACTTACCCAGAAGTCAGGCCATCTGATATGATGTCATCTGCTGAAGCAACTGCTTCAATTACAGTCTGTACAGCATAACAATTGTTCATTGTAAGTTCTCTATAAACCGACACCTAGACGACGTAGACATCCATAATAAAACAAACCGACATTCAGTTGTCTTGTTACGATAGAGAATGACATCTACAGTGTTTCAAAAAAGCAGTTAAAATTGTTTTTGTTGTCAAAACTATGCAGAACTATGTCAAATTTTCACCGATTTTAATATTTTTTTTTGGCAAGAAGATGGCTAAGACAATAGAATTATGTAAGAAGCACTCAATTTCCATTTCACCTAATTTATGTCAGCGCACTACCATGTAAAACCCATATGCTCCAATTTTGCATAATGATGAGCTGCTGTCTCCAGTAATTTAATTAATTGATTAATTAATTGCTTAATTAAGCACACAATAAGTGAAATGTACATCATTTGGCAAAATTGCAAGTTTGTATAACAACTCGCTTAAAAATTATCAGAGTTTATGCCCGAAGTGTCAGCAGCATACAAGGACACAATGGCTTAGATGCAACGCAACTGGCTGATGGCAGAATCAAAGGAAGACTTATCAAACTGCATTCACTCATCGATTAGACATGTTTTAAGCTCACCACTCAGCTATTCTGTTGTCCGCTTCTTTCACCTTAAAATATTAAATACCACAAAGTTAATAAATCACGTGGTGCTCTCCGTCGAACTGATGATACAAAGGTGAGCAATCGGATACAAAAAATTATCGTGAAATGTAACAATTTGGTGCATCTGTGTTTCACATAGTAGTGCGTTGACATAAATTAGGTGAGGTGGAAAATAAGTCCACCTTACATGTATTCTATCATATTGGCCATCTGTGTGCCAAGAATTATCAAAGTGAATGAAAATTTAACAAAGTTATGAGAAAAACAATTTTGACTGTTTTTTTAAACACAGTGGATTCATTTGAGACAAGCTGACCTAGCATAAATGTGAACAGCTCAAATGGCTGCTAAAGATATTTTTGTTCAGGAGTTGAAATCACAGCACATTGTAACTAACTGCAACTTTTTAACCTTACTTACTTACTTACTAATCATAGTTCGCAATAATTAATAAAGTTAAAAAAATTCACATCAAGTGAAAAACTGAGTGTTCTGTAGCAGTATGCATGCAACAATGATATAAAAAGGTATAACGATAAATCAATACCTGCTTAACAACGGCCTTCAGTGCAGTGCTTGCCTCCTCTTTATAAATATCTATAAACTCGTATTTGTGTTGCCGCAGCGTGCCCAATACAACCGTAACCAGACGCTCCTGCAAAAAAACAACAAAAACAACAAAATAATGCATAAATGTATAGTTTAGGAACGGCTGTTGGTTGATGGTTAAAGCAACAAACTCTCATCTGGGTAGAGCCAAGTCTGATGCCCAATGTTTGACTTACTTAGGGCACCGAAGAGCATCCCTGCTCCAAATAAGTCTCATGTGTCATGTGAAGATGCCTAGAACTTTAAATAAGAAAGCATACAATGTTAAGAGTAGGGTTTAACGTCCTGCCCGACGCAGTATAAATCATTTCGGGGATGGCCTTTGCAGGCAAAATTCCACAAACACATAATAACGAAACACAAAGTTTAACCTTTACAGAAACTTTAAAGTTTAACGTTTACGAAACACAAAAACGACCTAAATCTCAAAAATTGTAAGAACTGCTGATTATAATTGTGCATACGTAATGATAATAATTTTGGCAGTTCTAATAATCTTCCCTGTTATCCTCCAGACAGTCACCAATTTTCAGAATGCTGTCTATTGGAGGACAAGGGCAAAATTCACTAATGTGTCATTCAGTAAAAATACTGTCAAATAGTATACCAATTGTTCATTCATAATCCTTACGTACATCTACAACTTATTACCTCAAACAATACAATAAGTACACATTCTCCAAATGTTGACGGTTTTATAGCACCTGCATATTCAAGATAAAAGCAGACAAAAAAGCAAGAAAAAACACCCAAACTCATCACCAAAATAAAACATTATAAATGACTACATAAGCTGTCAGACCTCATCCGCCGGCGTCCGATGTTCTGTAACCGGTCGGTTGAGGTCGTGGGTAGAAAATCGCAGAAACTCTTCTTGCATCATGTTGTCAATCATCCGTTCTAGTTCTACAAGCTGCGAACTCAGATGCCTATCAGTTCACACATCCATCACTTACACCATGGCAAACTTCAATGGACTAGTTATGTAGTAAATAAGGACGAGTAACTGTAGACATAATAGCAACAATTAATAAGCAGTATGAAAATCGCTTCAATCTTCAGTCACCTTGAAGGCAAACTGCAAAAGTGTCTGCTTTGAAGTAATTCCAAATATACAAACACCATCAGGATAACAAAAAAATCTTAAAGAATAATAGAAAATAAGGACAACATTGTATGTGGCTTTTAAAAGTACTTATCAAAACGTTCATTATGAGACTTTCATACTATTAAATATATGACCATTATTTACACCTAATACATGTGTAATTTCAAAAATACACAAAAATGTACTCAGTACTGCAATGCATCTCTTTCTGCTATTGTGCTATAAATCAGCTTGGCAATAAAATCAAAAACAAGGTTTAAAACCGCAAGTCTCATGGGCAAAATGTATCGCGGTCAACACAGTAAAAATTTGTATGAACTAAAAAATACAGACTAGATGTACATCCTTCCGTATGCATAAACAGCAGTGTTAAAACAAAAAGTACAATATGTGTAGATAAACAAGAAGTTATCAATCCACACACACACACACCAGTTTCTCTCTAACGATACCTGAAGCTGTGTATGCCAGCCAGGTCACGTGTAAGAATGTCCTGTGTGGCAGTGATGAGGTCAAGTGCTCCGACATAGTCACTGGTAGCAAGCAACATCTGAATGTTTGGCTGCGTCTGCTGCACGGTCGCCATCAGCTTCAACTACATGCACAACGGATCAGCTACGTAGCAGTCTTGTAAAGAACACAACACACACCAAAGTCATTTGGCAAAAGGCGGAATTGCTGACCGATGCTGCCACCCAGTGGTGAATCGCAAATCATCTTTTTCGTATGTAAGAAGCAACTGAATGTTTTGGCTAGAAGTTTAACCCCCAAAATGCCCCTTTCCTTTGGAGGGTTAAGGACCTCCATCTAACACAATGTGTCACTGGAACTCATAAAGTGTACACACCGAGCAATATTTAAATCCATTAAACGTTTTGAGCAGAAGACACGAATGTGACAAACCACAGACATACCATGCTAAAGAGAAATGTGTAGGAATATGTGAAATCATGTGCATTAAAAGATCGGTTCTGCCTAAAAATGTAACAAAAGCACACTGGCCAGACAGAATTGAGGAAAAAAACTGACCAAGCACCAGTGATGTGCGTATCAAAAACAATGAAAATGAGCTAGTTCAGGAGCATTGCACGCGATTCATAGCAAAATGAAAGGACAAAATTCAAGGTCTTTTCAAGGACTTTCAAAGACCTAAAATTGCAGTTTTCAAGTACAAAAAGTATCGATAAAAAGACATATACTCGTGCTATATCAAAATTTAGAGTGAAATATATATACACAGTGGGAATTTTTGTTGAGTAAGCAAGTGAACTATAACCAAGTAGGCCTAGTGGTGAAATGCCAAATTTTACAAGAATACTTTCTTCAAAATTTTAATATGCAAAAATTTCAAAATATGGCACATCCAAAGTCAAGGACTTTTCAAGGGCCTGGAATTTTTTTCAAAATTCAAGGACTTTCAAGGACTTCTCAAGGACCCTATGAGCTCTGGCACTGAAAACTGAGTTTAAATAAAAGATAAAAAATACCTGAAAATTGTGCCATAAAAAGGAGGATAAAAAGCTAAATTCTTCTCACCTTTTCATAAACAGTGCTGTGATTGGCACACGCCGTCTTCAACCTCAAAATTCGTAGCGGATTCTTCACCAAAATATCATCGAGATGATGGACTTTGTCACTGTTCAAAACAAAAAACACAAGCTGCATAATAACGATTACCACAAGCAGTGGTGGATACAAGTGGGGAAGGGGGCGGCAGCCCACACCCCCCCTATTGACTGGATGCATCTTGAAACAAGTGAAAATTTTGCACCAAAATGCATGATTTTTGCATAAAAATTTCCAAAATTCCCTCCCCAGACACCCACCCTTCCGCCCCCTACTCCTAACTTCTGGATCCACCACCGACCACAAGTGCATCACCCTTAATGATTGCCAAGGTAATGTATACGATATCCATGCAAAATAATGGGTTTCTACAACTACTTTCTTAGTTGCAGCTTCCTAGGTTTCTACAACTCTATCTTACTTTTGGCATAAAGAATACAAAGTTTTATTGCTGTGCTAAAGCTTGCAGACAATGTTACATAATATGGTATCAAATATAGGGTGGGCCAAAAAAATGTGCCACTTTACTTTTGTCCATATCTTTTCCCAATTATTGACAGATTTTTAAAATTCTTTCACTGGCACACTTTGCAGACAATTTGTGATAATGTGATTATTATAAATCCCACCACACCGTAAATGCATCTCTACACTACCTTGTAACATATCAGTGAAATATGCATACATAACGATAATAACAAACATTTTGGTAAAATTGAAAAAAAAACACTTCAGACCAACATTGCAGTGAATGGTCTGCATGACACTAGATGATGTGGGTCTAACACAGTCTAGTGTCATATGAATCATTCGTCGCAACGTTGGTCTGAAGCGTTTTTTTATTTACCTAAATTTTTGTTATTATCGTTACTTTTTGCTTACATTTGTATTTCACAAGATAGTGTAGAAACGCATTTACCATGTGGAGGGATATATAATAATCACATTATTGCAAATTCTCTGCAGAGTGCGACAGTGAAAGAATTTTAAAAATTGGTCAATATTTGGTGAAGATATGTACAAAAGTAAAGTGGCACATTTTTATGACCCATGGTGTAAAGAAAAGAATAACAACCAGCAGTGACAGTGAGTGGTGACCCATCTCACACTATTAATAACAACTGTCTGTGATATACAGCAGGTGGCCAAAAGTGTGTCATAATGCGATAACGATGCCACAAAGTCGTGAAGTGCACCGCAAATAAAATAAGTAAAATTTCGAACTTGAGCGCATCTCTAGCCAATTTATATCTATGATCATGTAGTTTTATCCATGTAAAATGCGTTGCATCATTCGTGACGTCATTTTAATCAAAAATATTGACAAACGAAGCGATTGAAATGCGCTGGATACGGCAGGCAAAGAATTGACAAGGGAGCAAAAGAAAATTATTATAAAATTCAGTAATAGTAATTCTAACAAAGGATTCATT
>Ga0209367_1002890_pt1 | contig 23003 bp, 17 predicted proteins | sample WorMetLIZISLAND2_FD_187412 | JGI IMG/M metagenome (GOLD analysis project Ga0209367, IMG submission 187412) | Marine gutless worms symbiont microbial communities from Max Planck institute for Marine Microbiology, Germany - Olavius geniculatus... ... | reverse complement strand
AATAAAACCACCATTCGATGACATATAGTCTCATTAATAAGTGTGCCAAAAATTATTATAATCGGACATTCATTGTTCAAGTTATTGCAAAAAATGTAGTCACATGCTTTTTTTGAGACACAGTGTACGTTGATAACGACGCTAAACCGATTACAGTAGGCCTATAGCGAAAGCAGAATAACGCTATCCACAGTTATGTAGAAAAAACGTTTTAGCTGCAACGTTCTCCAAAATGCTATATTTAGGCCCTATCTGATTACAAAACGAAAAAGGTAAACAAAATTAAATGTGTGTATATTATTTAGGCCTCTACTAACAAAGCAACAGCATTAAAAGCGTCGGATAAAATCCGACACAATAATGAACAGCATTGTGTAGAAAGTCGTTTTTTGCGATTTTTTTTCGACACGCTATCGACAACAGCTAGGATGTTTTTTATTTTGCCAATTTGTTCTCGCTAGGCTATACTACTGACACTCGACGACGAGCAGTGACGACGTGATGACGTCACCAATGACGTTAGACGCCACGCACTCGTAGATGCCCTGGTCACCGACGCCCAGGTTCCAGACGGTCAGGTTACCAGCATCGAGTATCGACCGCGAGCTCGTCAGAATTCCGTTCACCTGCACAGCACTAAGTAAGTAAGAAAGTAATTTATATACCGGTAACACGTTAACTGTAAGAAAGAAAACCCTGCTCATTGTGCTAAAAATAATGTAAAATTATTTTCGAAATGATGTCCAAAGGTAAGTCGCCATCTCGGTATTTCACGTTTAATTTTCACCTTTCATACACAGATCGCATATCATCTTCGGCATTTCTGGGTATTTCATCTCATTAATCACAAGAATGGCAAAATTAACCTTATCACTAGTGTCACCAATGTAAAAAAAACATCATTATTATGCGGCCGTCCTAAGAAGCCGCGTTATGGAACTTGCCCGTCCGTCCGTCCGTCTGTTCGTCCGTCTCACCAAGTAATATCGTAATAAAAAAAATCAGATGCCCATTGTTGGACACTATTTATAACAGTGCTGACAAAATGCCAGTCGTTTGAAAACGCTCTGTATTAAATAATCCTGTTTTTAGAAACGAGGAAAAGATAGCGCTCGTATATACCCGGTGCCAGGTGAGTGTTGGGGTTGGATCGCCGTCGGCGAGACACGGCATTAGAACAGTCTGCGACAGTTGCTTCTGATACACGGCCTTCGGTCGCACGATGAAATGCGGCGGATCTGGAACACACGCACACGCAGAACATAATGTCAGATCCGCAGTGCCGGCGTTAGAGAGTTGGAGGCCCCCAAATACAAGTGTGAGGCCCCCTATAATAGGAGTCCTGTGGGCGAAGCCCCCAGCGGGGTCCAGGTACAGAGCCCCTGTCTGAAGCTGAAACACTTTTGGCTTTTATACGTTTACTGAAAGTCGCAAATTTGCCCACTTTTAGAAAAAATTGAAACGCAAAAAAATCAGATACATTTTGTGTTGTCTTTTCAAAAAATGACGTCTATAAGCTGTACGGTAATAAAAAGTAATGGACTTGTCTACTTTGGGTAAACTTTCCACATGTTTATTCATTTTATATTTTGAATACTCTGCAGACCAGTGACGTCGAATTACGGAACTTTTAACGACTTGTCGACTGTAGACTAACAGCTTTAAATAATACAAGGATGAGACCTACTATTAGCGTTTTCTTTTCGTTACAATCGCGCGATTCTATCACCCAATCAACCAATCAATTAAAGTGTAATAGAACAGAATATTTACAAATATTGCCATATGCCAATATATGATATTGTAGGCCTACAAAACATTGCTGCTTGGCGGAGACATTTCGAAATACGAACAGAAGTTGTTGTCCGGCGAAAACTTAGTCATTAGGCATCTTCTTGCTGTTAGTTCAGTACGTTTATTCTAAGTTTTCGGCTATGTGCTTGCGTTTGAGTGTGTGTTTTTTCTGTTGTATGTTTATCATTCTGTGCGTGGTATCTACCGTGCTTTTCGGAGAATAAAGACCACTAAACAAAGCGTCCATTAGACGAAGTTCTCATAGGCGATTATTATGAGCGGCGCATTATAACGACAATGTCCGTCTGCTCATCTATCTATCACAGTCACGCTCATGACATTGTGTCGAAATGTGATTCATACGTCACCTCTGACGTAGACGCGGACGGTGGTAGAACTGTGTCCTGCACCGAGGCTCGAGTAAGCGGCACACGCGTAGCGGCCGTCGTCAACGTCATCGGCGGGCCTAAACACAAGCGAGCCTCGCCGATCAACGTAAACGCGTGGTTTGATGGCAGCGAGGTTGAGCGGCCGCTCGTTCTTGGTCCAGACAATCTGCGAGACTGGCGGGTTGGCATCGACGACACAGTCCAACCGACCAATCAGACCTCGCCCCATATACACCTCCACCGGCATCTCCAACACGCGCGGTAAGTCTACATAATCAATGGCTTCTATCCCTATACCTGGTGGGCGTAGCTTGCGCCCAGTGAAAAATAGGGAGAAAGTTTTGATAAGGCTGTAAATCAAAATTTCCCCTATATTTTTCACTGGAGAAACTACACCTTTAACAAAACTTCCCCTCTTGTTTTTTTTTTACTTTTTCCCTATTTTTCAATGTACACCTTTAAAAAAACTTCCTTCTTATTTTTTACTCCCCTTATTTTTCACTGGGCAAACTACACCCTTAACAAAACTTATCCCCTTATTATTTACTTTCCCTCCATTTTTTCATTTCCCTCCTTAACAAAACTTTCCCCTTATTTTTACTTTCCTCTATTTTTTAATTTACACCCTTAACAAAACTCTCCCTAAATGAAGAAAAAGCCTAAAATGGAGAGGGAAACTTGAGTCAGAAATTGGGGGGACCTGAGCCTAAAACTGGGGGAAAGTTGCGCCTGATTTTAATTCCAAATTTGGAGGGATACTAGCCACTGTACATGATAACACCACAGTCAGTCATGAGAACAAAAGCAGTGTCCGACTCATGATCGCGAGGTCGTGGGTTTGACTCTTTGTCGGATCGCTATCAAGTAATTATGGGGTGTTTACACGATCCAGCAAACGTCCAGCAAACTTCCAGCAAATGTAGGCTAGAGCCAAATTTACGCGCTAATGCTGGACGTTTGCAAGAAGTTTGCTAAACGTTTGCTGGACGTTTGCGGGATCGTGTAAACACCCTTTACTGGTTACTACTTGAATGGGTGACTGTCTGAAATTAGGTAAATCGAGTTCCTGCCGGTCTGGTTGGGGTTAAGGCATAACACGTTTACCTGTCTAGGGTATCAGCTAACATAGTGTGATCCCATATGGCAAGTGACGTTCCATGGCTCTGCGACTGGTTTCCGGTAAAGAGCTACTATGCACAGCCTGTAACTTTTCCTAAAGCAAGCTACCGATTATGTCAGTAAGAAAACTTGACAAGCGCGCTTCAACGCATAGTCGCAATGCGCCGCGTTCTCAGCACCGGAACCAACAGAAATGTCTTGAGAGCAACAACAACCGCTTAAACTGTTCACAGTCTCGTTTGACTCAAGTGATCTGGAAGACTGTTTAGGGACCTATCAAGATGTTGTGGCATTATTGTTATTCTTGCAAGCTGTAGATTTGATACGGACTTGGCGTAAAACTGATATGAAACAGATTCTGATTCGTCGTCCATGTAAAATGAAATTACACCAGGGACAGTTCGTTGGACGACTTGTTGTAATACATAATAAATTGATATAAACGGTAAAGTGGAACTACAAATCTGGTAAGGCAAAATGAGCTAATGACTTAAGCGTGATTTCCATCTACGCAACGCACGCAACGTACGCAACGTAGAAAACGTAACGACCGCTTCCATCCTTGCAATTTCGGCCGTTGCGTCAGCTGTTTTTGTTGCGTCCGCTGCGTGGGTTGAAAACAACGCTTGCTTACAAGTAACGTTGAGGTAAGCGCTTGCGTCGGCTGCAGCACCGAGTCCGTTGTACGCGGAGCAGGTGTACGTCCCTGCGTCTTGCGTACTGACGTTGATTACGGTCAGACTGGCTGTGTCCAGGTTCACCCAATGCCGCAACAGTCTCGGCTCGTCCACGTGCAACCCTAGTGATGCACTAGTACTAGTACTAGTACTAGAATTAGTGCTTGTGCAATTGCTAGTGCTGGTACAACCAAAGTTAACCAAATTTTTGTCGCCCAACGCAGAACGGGATGTAGTTGATCATCTGCTATTCCGATTCTTGATATATCGCTCCGTTCCAGACACATTCGCGCTCAGAGTCAAAAGTAGTCCGTACTAGTAGTACCAGTACTAGTACTTGTACTAGTGTTAGCATTAACACTAGTACTAGTACTGGCCAGTAGTAGGCCGGAGTCGCCATGCAGCCAGTCGACGCTGATGTTTTCTGGAAAGCCGTCGACGTCGCATTGAAGTCGCGTCGTCTGACCCTCAGACACCGTCACGTTTCGAGGTCCCGACATGATGTACACTCCGCCTGCATCATCATCATCAGCAGCAGCAGCGTCAACATCATTGTGATGATATACATTTTTATTCACCGAAATATCATAGCAATTACAACATACAAAATTCCACAGATTTATTCATCACAGACGATTAACCCCAGTAATCTTTGCTTGGTGGTTTGTAATACTGACGTAATGGTTACAGCGTAAAACCCACTGGCGTTTGCGAGGTTGCGATTCCAATTCCAGAAAAACACACGCACATTGCACACTTCACGGAGACCACCGGGAAAGTTTGAATGAATTAAGACATATCCACAATGTCAGCGGAAGAAATTTAGCTCTTTTTGGGGTCCGAGCGCAGCGTCCGGAATAGAATGCCTGACTATCTGAGAGATTCGACTCTTTGTATATTAACGATTTTTAGCGACATAAAACATTTTTTGTTTGCTCTTTACTAATCTGGACGCTACAACTTTTTGCGCCTCTGCGCTCTACACATTTATTGCGGATTATTGCCGCACTGCGCTGTTTCCTAATTTTCGTGATAGCACGGCCAGCGGCGCCGTGGGTTTAAAAAATAGGCGGGTCAGGAAGTTGCAATTTTCTGGCAGGCACTGCAAATTTTAGACAGAATTCCGACAGACAGTTGCAACTTTCCGATACAAAATATAACTGTAATAAAAAAAAAATTTAACTTCGTTTCCAAATTTTCTCCAAAATTGAGTTTTTAGCTCCAAGTGTTGCATTCTTGAACGAAAACTTTCCCACAAGAAGATTTTTTTACTATTTTCCGACAGCCAAAAAATTTACGATGGACAATTCCCCCCACTCTCCCTCTGCAACGCAACTGAGCACGGCACTGTCGTGATTAATTGCAATAATGCAAATAATACAGGCGTATGTACCTGTCACTCACCTTCGACAACTAACCTGAAGACGCGCTGGTCTTCACCGACCACATTGCTCGCCGTGCAAGTGTACACCCCGCCATCATCCAACCCCAGTGACGTCACGATCAGTCGATTTCCGGTGACGTAAGCACGCGGTGACGTCAGCGGCAGGTGTCCGGAGCCGCGGGACCACGTGATCAGCGGAGTCGGCGTGCCCAGGACCGGCTCGCATGAGACGTTGAGCGTGTCGCCTGGCTTGTGTAAAAATCGTCCGGACGACGCCGTGTCGCGCAACTTCGGCGCCGCTGTATCAGCAATTGACATAAACGAGCGAATTCACGACGTGATCTTGTCGCATAAAAAACTGATTTTACAAAATTAAAGTACATTCTTTGTGACTTCGTGTCCGGCTTTTACTTTGATATCACGCCCATAGCACACACAGCACAGCAAAATATCCTGTTGCGCATGCCCCGGAAAAAAAACGTGAAGTATAGTGTCGTCGGTACAAGGGGCCATGCCCCCAGTCTCAATTTTTTGCTCAAATAGATGTCAGGTACTCAAAAAAAAATTACAACTGTTGTCACCAGATCTGATATTTTAAGGTTATAATTACACAAAATTTGATTTCGGCCAGGGCTTTGCCACAGACAGCGCTAGCCTAAGGGCCATCTAGTTGGAATTTAGAGGGCCCTACTTCTAAGAAAAGAAAAAGAAAGGCGGGGAAGGAAGAGGAAAAGAAAAGGGAGGGAAAGAGGGTAAAAGGAAAAATAGGAAAGAAAGGAAAGGGAAAGAGAGGAAATTCGGCAAGCCACCCACTGCCGTGTTAGGCCTATAGAAGCTTTACGTTGTGAATAGAAACAAACACACACGATAATAAGATTACGTAGGCCTATATGCTTATATTTGATAGAAGCTACTCGTATATATGAAAAAGTAAGCAGTAAGTACTTAGCAGACGCTGATATCAGTGCCGTAAAAGAACGTGGGCCCATTTCGGTAACGTATCTAGCAAAATCATTAAAATTGTTTAGCAAGGAGGCAGAAAATAAATGCAAGCTGTGTACGTGTCTAGGACTAATTAACGCTGCACAGAGTAGAGGTGGTAATCACACACAGAGGCAAATCACTGCTGTAGTGAGTATAGGCGCCGTGTTACGTGACAAAATACAAGTGGTTTCAGCTAATGCCGACTTAATGCTGCGTTAACAAGGTTTGCAAGCAAGCGTCGACGTTACACCCGGATGGAGAGAATATCAATTTGTTACAGGCTACAGGCGGCGTGGGGCTACGACATAACCTTCAGGACAAGACCCTGTGCCATACGAAGTATTTCGTAAATTCGTATTTCGGTATGATAACAAGTACCGGCCTATCTGGCTGATGTTAAGGGCGGAGCGCGTTCACCCGTGTCCGGTGGCAGCTTATCCTGTGTGATTCCATACGGCAGGTGACGATCCGTAGCTCCGTGACAGGTTTCCTATTAACAGGCATACACCATATTACCTTTTTCCTTTACCCTACATGCTATCGTATTACCTGATGGGTTAGCAGAACTTGAAGATACGGATAAAATTTCTTTTGAAAAAAAGCACGTTTCGTTTGTGGGGGGTTTGTTCTAGGGGGTGTCACGTTATGTTTTACTTGGGATGAGTGAGGTACTGACAGATCATTGGCGTACCAGCAGCAGCAGCAGCAGAGACAGTGAGCGAATGAAGAATGAATTAGCATATACTCGTCGTCGGGCGGCGTCATCAATTATCGACGGATTTAGATCGCTAAGACCGTTTCAATTACATCTGCCCGCGGTCTGACAGACAACTGGAAGAACCGTGCAAATACGCGGGACGATTAACAACGGATACCACAACCGAGGTCCGCTACACAATCTTGGCTTAAGCTCGATTCGGTCGAGTTATTGGAAACACGAAACGACGATGTAGTTTTGTCGTTGACGTCTATTCTTTCAAAAACACTCTGCGTGATCGGAATCGAGGGGGGTAATGCCGAGCGCCAAGAATTTCGCATCGGGGGTAATTTCCGAGCGCAGGTGAATGTTTTGCCTGATGCGAAGTTGTTCCATGGTTTTGCCAAAGGTGGCATTGGCCGGGAGTCGGCCAGGTCGGAACACCAAAATTCGGAAAAAAATTCCACAAAAATTGGGGGATGGGGCTAGGTCCCCCAATTTTGGAAATTAAGCAGGGGCGAAGGCCCCCTATCGTGCGGTTACAAAATTTCCCCCCAAAACGCCTTAGGGGAGCAGATATTGGGGGTCAAATTTTGAACTTTGGTCCAGATTTTCTCAAAACTGGTGAACTTTGGTCCACATCTTTTGACACTGTTGGAAGGCACTCGTAAAGGACTACAAGCCACCCAAAGTATATGGGCCAAAGTTCAAAAACAAAAAAAGTTATAAAAGGTCAAATTTTGAAAATAATTCCAATTTTCTCGAAATTAGTGAACTAAAATGTCTCATATCTCGAAAACGGTTTGGAGTTCTGACGTAAAATTTTGCACACTTCCTTGTCAGAACCAATAGTGTCTCCAAACCAAATTTTGTGGGCCAAAGTTCAAAAACAAAAAAGTTAAGTGACCAATTTTTGAACTTCGGTCCCAATTTTCTCAAAACTTGTGAACTTTGGTCCAGATATTTCGGCCTCGTTGCAAAGCCCTCGGGAAGGAATACAAGCCACTTTGTGGGCCAAAGTACAAAAACAAAAAAGTTATGAGGGGTCAAATTTTGACGATGATTCCAATTTTTTCGAAATTGGTGAACTTTGGTCCACATATTTTGATGCTTTTGGAAAGCCCTCGGGAAGGGCTACAAGCCAACAAAATTTTGTGGGCCTAAGTTCAGAAACAAAAAAGTTATTGGGTGATCATTTTTTGGACTTTGGTCCCGATTTTCTCGAAATTGGTGAACTTTGTTCCACATATTTTGGAATTGTTGGAAAGCTCTGGGGACGGACTACAAGACCCCCAAATATTGTAGCCCAAAGTTCAAAAATGAAAAAGTTATTGGGTGATCAAATTTTGAACTTTGGTCCCGATTTTCTCGAAATCAGTGGATTTTGCTCCACATTTTTTAACATTTATGGAAAGATCCTTGAAAGGTCTATGACATGTTAAAATTTTGTGGGCCAAAGTTCAAAAACAACAAAGTTATGAGCCAAAAACCCTAAATTTATGGGGGATGACAGTTCGGGGGCCCCTAGCAAAAAATCTAGCCATATCAGGTATCACTTTTTTCGTTTTTTCGAAAGCACTTTGGACGACCTGTCGATAGAAAAAATAAAAGCTGGGGGTCTCCAGGCTCGTTTTCGAGAATCCGGGGGTGGAAGTTGAAAAACCCCAAAATTCCGAAAAAAATTCCCCAAAAATTGGGGTTTGGGGTTAGGTCCCCCAATTTTGTAACGTAAGTAGGGACTAAGGCCCCCTATCGCCCGATGCCAAAATTGCCCCCCCAAACCCTCTGGGGGAGCAGATATTGGGGGTCGAACTTTGAACTTTGGCCCACTTTTTTCGGCATCTTTGGAAAGCCCTTGGGCAGGGCCACAAGCCTACCAAATTTCGTGGGCCTAAGTTCAAAAACAAAAATTTCGCTCCGAATTAACATGGGACCCCCCTCTGCCCATACAAGAAAAAGATAGCGGAGAAAAAAAGACTGTATTGGAATCGAATGATATCGGTTAAACATTCCTCCACAACAAACGATTAAAACGGAGGAAAACAAAAATACGGACGTTCTAATTTAATGTAGTTTTCCAAGAACATCTTTGTTTCGTTAGTAATCTCTGGTGTAATTTAGTCTCATAGATAAAATGATGAACAAGATACGGCGGCTGGTTCAGAATTTGCAACGACATCGACAGTACAGTTATAGCGTCAACGCGCAATAGCGCACCAACAAAAAAGCAATCCTTAGAAAAAAATTATATCTCCGGAATTGTAAAGGATTTAAACGAAATTTACAATGCTTACAAATGAGGCTTCAAACAAGACACGATGTGATAATTTACTGTCGTTGATAAATATTTTTATGATAACCCACCGTAAACTGGCAATGAAGACGAATCATATCGTGCATGTGCAAGGACTTGGGGTTCTTAAAGTAATAAGTGCTAGTTATCCTGACAAAACCTGGAGTTTGGGCACGTTTTATAAACGTTCCGCAAAATGAATATGCGGGTTTACTTTAAAAAGTCAACTTCATAGTTTAAATGGTTGTATTTTTGAACAGTTTCAGATAGGCCTACTTTAATGCAATGTGTAATAAAGATATGTCGTACAAACACTCACATATTACATGCTAAAGTTTAACTTAATTTCGTTCTGCCGTTGCAATATACAAAAGTTTTTTCTAGGAAACGTTTTTATTGGCGCACCCGGTATAAATTTGTCGCTATGAATATTCATGTGCGGAACAAACAAACGAGTTGTCGACAGTGTCGGCAGATAATAAGATTCAGCAAGTCTCAATCGCTGCAGCTCGTTTTAAGTAGGCCTATTGCGAAACGAGCCGTCGGCCGGTCGGTGGTGATTAGTGATGCACGGACGCGATAATCGACAGCAATTTGTCAGTCGAACGACCGATACCCGGTTACAATTACGTCTTATCGCCCCGCGACGACGTACGGCGCTCTAGGAACAGTCCGATATCGATTGCATTGAAACCGTTTCGATCATTGACAGACGTACAGACGACGAACAATACAACCAATTAGCGACGCCGTTACAACAATCGTCGCAATAAATATGCAATCGTACAAAACCTTTGCACCGACAGCGAATATTTATTCGGCTGCAGCCATCCAGGGGTGTATGTAGCCTACCGATGCAAGTCAAAACCCTGCTGGATTTTTTTTGCATATTTCGTTTTCAGAGTTTCAATGCGCACAAAACGCACCAACATTATTGAGGTAGATTGAAACTTGTTGTAAACGTGAAGCTTTTTCAGTTAAAAAAACACTGTAGAATACAATTTTTAGCAATCATGAGCAGAGAAAACAAGAAATGTGAGCAAAGCTCACGTGACGCGCGACAGCATCGGCCCTGCCATCTGGGGAATCAGTGTACAGCGTGCAATAAAATAATAATGCGTCTTAAAGGAGTATGAAAATTTGAGGTCTCCGTAAGAAAGACTCCTTAAACCTAGAAGGTCAAAACTCAGACGGTTAAAATGTAGGCCTTCGTTCTGTGCTGAAAATTCCATACGCAGGTTGTCCGGGTCAATCTATAGCAATTTCGGCGCACTTCATTCTTAAATGTGCGCCGCAGCCGAAAATTGCAAAAAACACTAAAAACCCCTTTTTGAGGGTTCAAGGTTATTCAAGGTTATTCATTATGTTGGCACCGATAAAAAAACTCGTCAACAGCTGTTACGATAAGCAGCATGTCTGTACCTATCTGCAACAATTTTCACGCTATACGAGCCAATAGTAGTGAAATAACCACTTTTTGCGGAGGTAGCGGTTTTTGAGCCTAGAGCGTCGGGACTTGAACTCCTAAAATCTACGTTTAATGCTAAAAATTTGGCTTACTGGTTATCGTAACAAGAAATCTGAGCTAATGCTCAAGAGACGCGCGAGAGCCTATAGCAGTTTCTGTTCGCAGGTAATCTTGGTCCATCTCCATTTATTTCGTCGCAATTTACTCTTTAACAGCCAAAAATCACCAAAAAAATTACCAAAACGCCTTATTTTTAGGGTTCAAGGTCAATCAAGGTCATCAATGTTGACAATCCTAAGAAGCCCGTCGCCAATGCTTGTCATGTTAAGCAGCATGTCTGTGCCTATCTGCAACCATTTTCACGTTAGACAACCCAGCAACGGATAAATAACCACCTTTTAAGAGGGGAACCCCTATTTGACACCCGAGTGCGCAGGCATCCTTGAACCTAAAGGGTCCGGACTTGAATTGAGAAAAACTACATTCAACGCCAAAAATTTCATACGCAGGTTGTCCTGGTCTATGTCCAGCCATTGGTGCAATTTACTCTTGAAGTGCGTGTCGAAGCCCGAAATCGCAAAAAATTTACCAAAATCCCCTATTTTAAGGGTTCAAGGTCATGCAAGGTCATCGATGTTGACATTTCTAAGAAGCTCGTTGCCAGTGCTTGTTATGATAAGCAGCATGTCTGTGCCTATCTGCAACCATTTTCACGTTAGAAGAGCCAATAACGCTTTTAAAGAGGGTGCCCCGTTTTCCCCCTTCGTTCGTGGGGACCCCTTTCACCCAGTGGCATGAAATTTTGTCTCAAAATACTAGAGACTCTAAGCTATCATAAGGTGAAAACCAAAAGTCTCTATCTCACCTGGGCTTCGATCGGTACCGGGTTGTGTCAAACACCAAGACAGACACCAAGACAGAATTACCATAGCTAATACGCGCTGTAGCTCGCGCGTAAAAAGCAATAGCGACAAGCTTTTAGTGGTGTCAACATCGATGACCTTGAATGACCCTGAGCTCTCAAGATAAAGGGTTTTAGTGTTTTTTTGCAATTTGTGGCTGCGGCGCAGATTTCGAAAGTGAATTACGACGAAATGGATGGTGATAGAGCAAGACAACCTGCGAACAGGAACTGCTAGGCTGTTACGCATCTCATGAGCTTTGCTGAAGTTACTTGTTACATTTTTTAGTAAAATAGTCGGTGACGTGTACCCTCTCTCGAAAAAGTTCGAGGGCAACGTTTTCCGCCTTCCCTTCCCACTTCACAGCTGACTGCGTTGCAGTGGACTACAAGCCATGCGATCAACAAACATTTCCACTACTTTTGCTATTGTACTTGAAAAGGATCAATCGTGAATAGCTGTATGCAAAAAAAATATCGAGCGAACGTCAACGTTCACTATTCAACTAGTTTGCTATATGAACAGAATTACTAAAAACTATGCTGAATGTATCAACGGATAAAATGTAGTGCCACTACCACAGCAGCTGAATTTTTATGTGTTGAAGAAGAAGCTGTCGTGAAAATGATCAGATAATTTTAGGAAATAAACGAAATCACCGACTCTTGTAGCAGACTTTAAAAACCGACAAAGTATCAAGAGTTGTCCAGTGTTGTTGGCTAACGAAGGCGTTAGAGTAAAAACAAAACAAAAGAAAGGCAGAGAGAGAGAAAAAAAGAGAGAAGCAGTGAGACTAGCAGAGAGACAAACGAGTAGACTGGTTGTGACTGTATGCCACAGTGCTACTGCTGCTGCTGCCGCTGCTGCTGCCGATACGACCGCGTTGCTGCCTTATCATACAGACGACATCTTAATTCCAGCGTAATGCAAAGCGCCTGACGCCTGTCACCACCAACAGTCTCGTGTAGCTTATCTCGACAGACGGCAGGTCACAGAAGTCAAACTTAAATCACGCTTGCACTGCGCTACAGCAATGACCTGCCACAAGACCGTTGGTCAATCAGAACATCACCCACTGTTATTATTAGACGAAATAAAATGTCTGAATAGTGTATACCAGTATTAACATTAGCACGAATGCCGTCCAACATCGGACGTGTTATGAAACACAACTTTTTAGCAAGTTTTATATGTACTTCAGAGTGGTTGCTAGTTTGTTTTATTGGAAACAAATAAAAAAAGGTTTTCTTTATTAATAACATCAAATAAGTACGTACAAGAAAAGAAATTTATTCTCGTTCTTTCCTGTATTAGACCTATGCTTACTTTAATATATAAGGCAGTTAAAGAAAACACATTATGTTCTTGAGATGTTTAATTTCTCGCGTTCGTAGTCAAATATCCCTTTGATCGGACTAACCACGCAGCCATATAGGCTTTAATTTTAGTCAAACGTACTTAATCAAACCCGAAAATTACGTAGATAAAAACTAAAAATACTCAGAATGAAAGCGATTAACGCGAGAAATTTGACGAGAGTTTCATAAGTCTGTGCAGGTCACTGCAGGCAGTGTGGTGAAGTTAGCGACTTATATTTTAGTCTTGTCGTTCCAACTCGAAATAGTATGCAGGCAGGTATTGTAATGGCCGATTCACACCTACGAACCCTCAACTGTCGTCTCAACTGTCGGCGACAGTCGGCGGCAGTTGATTGACGTCGGCGTCGCAAGGGTGAATCGGTCATAAGTTGTTGAAGACGACTGAGAGCAGCTCACAGTAGACGGAAAGGTGTATCCATGTTCCGTTGTTCGTTCCATCGTCGACGTCGTCGGTCGCCGCGTCATTTAGGAAAACGACCGAACACTCGTACCAACCCTCGTCCGCCGTCCGGAGGTCCGATATCTCGATGGACGCCTGCTCGACCAGTCGGATGCGACCCTGATACTCGGCGTCAACGTGCGGAGGATAGCCGTTGAACTGTACGAACACCGGCACCTGTTTTAAACGGCATTTACTCTTCATGGAAAACAGCTACGGAGCGTCACCTGCCATATGGGATAGCACAATGTTACCTGGCCCCGACACAGGTGAACGCGCCCCGGCGCAACCCCAACAGAGAGGCCGGTGCTCGATTTACCTACCCCAGAGAGATGGAAGGCTGAGTTGATCTTGGTGTCGGTTATATGCCGAGATGGTTTACGTGTCCGCAGACCATCCAAGTAGTAACCAATTGACAGCGACCCGGCCAGCAGTTAAACCAACGACCGTTACCAAGCCACATGCTTCATATACATGTATACTGCAGAACGATCACCTTTTTCGATTAATGTCACATGAAATGCCACAAAACACAACGAAAATGAACACAAGAGTGCAACTACAAGTTCCAACAACAAGTAAATTTTCGGCAGAGTAGCACCGATAGACCCCGAGCGAGATACCAGTAGCGCTGCACCAGCGTCACTAGCTTCAGCGACAAGGAATTATCTCGCTATAATGAAACGACTCCAGGCAGAATCGACGGAATTTCTTCTACCAGTTCTATGAAGTTGTAAACTATAAGCTGCAAGCTATAGGCCTACGCACCTCGTTGCCTTGTTTGCGCCAAGTTATAATGTGTTCAACGAATCTGCCGCCCGGATAGCCGATCTGACATTCCATCATGCGGCTTCCACCGAGACTCCCGGCCTTGCGAACGGCACGTCTCAGCCGTTTATTCCAAGCCGCACTCCAGACGTCTACACACGGCAGAGCAATGAACACTGCCATGATTACAATACAATAGGCCTACAATATAATTTAGAGTAAAAATGGCAAAAATCACGCAGTCCCTTTACAGTCGATAGTGGAAAAGAGGAGGAGAACAGAACACAGATTTGTCTTGAGTTTAGTCTTAAATGTTCGCAGGCGCTTGATTGTGTGTGTGTGTAGTGTGTACCGTACTAGATACCGCACCGCTGGAGAGGACAAGCAAGTACGCAGTACCAGCTTATACCACTCCAGACAGTGCGGTATCGTACTTAAACCACGTTCAGATCATAGACTAGCTCACAGCGACGCACGACTATAGCTGAAAGCTACGAAAACAATGCCGATGCGGGCTGAGTTTAAAACATAATTGGTGTCGGACGGGCCGGATATTAAGTAAGTAAAGCAGACAAGCAAGCAATTAGGGCCTATGTGTAGTTGGGACAGGTGCAATTGCAGAAAAAAGTCGCTGTGCGCTGGCGTATGTTGTCTTCATCTTCGGCAGTTTTCATACCTGCCTGTAACGCTCGTTGTCTATGAGACGGGTTTCTTATGAAGAGCTGTACGTAAACGCACCCATTAATACTTTTTTCAATAAAATTTGTGCTGTTTTTTTTACTGTAGGCCTACTGTTTTAGCGTAATAGTACGCCGACGTGCGCAACGAAACGACTAAATCCGTCTTTCAGAAAAAGAAAATTGGCGGGACGCCTACAAACAAAAACAAAAAGCATTATATCCGACTTCTTTAGTAATTAATCCACAACAAATAGTTGTAGTAGAATTTGGGTTTTATCGCTATGCAATGAATACTAGCTGCAATTGGCTGACCCATGGCGGGAAGATATCCTTTCACCCTCAAACCTGAACGTTTGTTTAATGGATACAATCTTCGTAGCAGGCAACATGACTTTGATTTTTTCGACAAAACTAACCGTTTAACTGGCAGTGGTTTTATCATTCGCACGTTGTACAAAAATTGCTATTGAGCCTAAGTTTTAACTCTGTCATCGCAGTATGTTTTTAGTTCTCCGTTAACTGTTCTGCTTTGCGGATTGTCAAAACTTTTATTAAACGAATATTTGATTTGATTTGATCTGTACAATTTTGTTAACTAGCCTACATCTCGGATGGGAATAAATCAGTTCTTTCACTGGCAGGTTCGCTCATTGAGCGCGCGTGACTGCTTGCGGTAGGTCGTTTCTATAGTCATGAATGATCAGACATTCTGTCACGCTTGCACACACTGAGTAGACCGGACAGTGCGTCTTTCTTTGTACGTTGAACAATTTTCACTAGTAGTATAGTAAGCCTATGGGTGCTCAGAATCCCCGATATCTGCAACTTTCAATTATTTGGCCGTTACTGTTTTTTACACGTTTGTTGGATAAACCGTGTAAACCTCGGCGATCGGCGGCAGCTAAAACATTTCTGTATTTTATTTTAAATGCAGCTACGTCCTACAGAACGTTTAGAACATTTTACTTTACGTCCACGACGTAGGCGTATAGCGCCGAAAACTTGGCGACGCAAAAACATTGTTTTGCAAACGCTTTAGCGTAAGAATTTTGTTTATGTGTTTTTCGAATTGGTCAAACGTAAAATAAAGCTCGAAACATTTGCCGTATATCTTCTGCGAATGTTTTTTTTTGTTTCACGTTTAGCCGCATCATGATGACGTCATCGGTGCATTGATTACGTCACAGACCCCAGCATCTGTAATTATCATCTGACAAAGTGACAGGCAATGCCAGATAGACAAGCAGGCACGAGACGCTATGATCTATCGGCATGCAAACTGTGTACTGCGAGAATGATCTGTCTATGCGCCGGTATCGACCAGTGGCGTATCCAGAGGACGAAATAGGAGGGGGCAGATTTGCTGCTACTGTCATTTGCGACTTGATTTGGTGTGATTACGTCACGTCACGTCACATGACGTCGCGACTGTATCTCGACTGCTCGCATACTTCACAACGATGACGTCACACAGAGACATTAAAACCAGCTTGGTGTACATAACTTGTGCATGCAGTTACGAACTCTCTCAGTTTTTCGCTTAAAACGGCGAATGAGTGTCGTCTGCGCACTCGTTTAGGTTTGGCGCCAGAAAGATCATCACAGGCTATGAAAAATTTCACCAAAGTTCAGATCTGCCTGAAACAACTGTGGTAAAAATTGCTGGTTGAACAAATATCGAAAATACATGTAGTGTTAGGAATTTCAACAGCAGAAGTAAATTCACATTCTAGTTAAGTTGAATGACGGTTTGCATTTGGATAACGGAAGCGTTGATTGAATCGAGGAAGAGACCAATGCGATCGTAAACTACCGGTAATGCGAAAAGAGGCTTTCAAGGATGACTTTGTAAAAAGGTAAGACGAAACGATCGCGCCATATCAGTTGACGAAAACCGATCATCAACTATGCGTTGCATACAATAACGACAGCAGCAGCAGTCCAGCACAAGTTATCGTGACGTCACACCACGCATTTGATGACGTCATCAATCAGCGTGCGGAGCCAAAGCATCTTGCTGTTCGACAACAGGTCAATAACCAATTGACCACGATGGCGTCACGACTGCGAAATACAGAGACGATGGGACAGGTAGGCGCCGTGGGTGGCCTCGGGCAACAAACCGTTGCAAGAGCTGGGCAGTATAAGTAAGAAACACCCATAACAACAAAATACCGACAGTTAAAAATATGATACAGAAAAAAACATATTCAGGATGATCACAAATCAGTTGTAAAGATGATTTAGGGGGTCCATTTTGCTACTGTTCATAATGAAAAAGCTGATAATTCTACAACCGGAATACATGGTTGTAGCATTTTGTAACTTTGTTCGTTTTTCGTGAAAGATTTTGCAAAATCAATGCTGGAGTACATTCAGGAACATGCCTAACGTAGCACACACATGCATGTTCTATTCTTATAAGCCTACAGAAAAGAATACAGTTAGCAGGCGACAAAATATAGGCCTATTGTATGCGTTACAGCCTACGAGTTGAAATATGTTCATCAATATCGGTGTTTGGCAGTCTTGCGGTACATCGTTCGTATAGTTTCTTACGATTTCGTGTGACTTTTGTTGCGGTGTTTTCGAAACCGGTATACCGCACCTCTTTATGGAAATTGTACATGACGATTAGCGAACGTTAAGATAACAAAATAATAACGAGTGGCCAAAACCGGTCGCCGGCCAGCGGCTAGTAACTAATTACGTTTATTATCGCAATGAACGTACGCCTACCTAATATCACAAGCCGCACCGCCAACGTCGCCAACACTCACCCGACAGGTCGAGCATCAAAGTACCGCACTGCAGTCGAGACAGTAAAAGTACGGAGCGTGAACTGCGATAGAGTATTCCAAACATGAATCGGTCTGGGACCGGAAAATAAACCTGATGTAACTTTGGATCACTTTCTAGAGGCTTTCTTTCTTGAGCTGCATGGGGACCCAAATATACCTATGACATAGACAGACGTTCACTTCAAACAGACTGCAGACAGTCGACGTGCAATTCACAATCACGTCGGCGGCAATAATAAGTTAATATGATTGTAATCAAATCATTAGCCTACATTATCATCATTTTTACTGGCACACCCTGCGGACAATTTGCAATATACAATTTGCAATATGAATATGAATATAATGTGATTATTATATATCCCACCAAACCGTAAATGTTATCTACATTACCTTGTAAAATATAAATGAAATATGCACACATAACTATTATAACAAATATTTTGGTAAACGGAGATAAGAACTCTTCAGACCAACATGGGAGTGAATAATTTGTATGACACTAGACTGTGTGGGTCTAAAGCAGTTTAGTGTCATACGGATCATTCACCCCAGTGTTGGTCTAAAGTGGTTTTTCTCAATTACCTAAATGTTTGTTGATAGCGTTAGTTTTTTCTTACATTTATATTTCACAAGGTAGTGTAGATACGCATTTACGGTGTGGTAAGATATATATTAATCACATTATTGCAAATTGTCTGCAGACTAAACCAGTGAAAAAAATTAAAAATTGTTATAATTGGCGAAGATATGGACAAAAGTAAAGTGCTACGTTTTTATGGCCCACGTTGTACATAGAATGTCTTGAATCATAAGCAGTCGAATCCGTTGAAAACATTTTTTATTAAAAATATTAACTTTATTGCATGCGATATGAATATAATCAAAAGCTGGCTTTTTCTCTTCTTCCATCTATGGTAAAGGCCTGCATCGTGAAAGCTCCCATAAGCCTTATGGTTTCCGGCGAAGCTTCGGCAAAAGTTGATTTTTGGAGAATATACAGAAGTAGAAATGAGACTGCTTTTCCGGGTTCTTCTTTTAACGATGTTTTTTAAAATTTTAATGCTGTAAAATTGTCGTACTCTAAAATATGTATGCAATCAATCCTATTCTATGCTGTAGATGTAGCCTATATAAATACTATACGACCATCGGTAAATATCTTTTTCTAAGTAGACTGCCTTTCCTGCCCTTAATGGTCACGCGTAATTGGTCTTATGGTCTTTGATTCCAGCTGAAGAACTGAAGGGGCTTTGGCTATGTACAGCCGCGGCCGTGTGTAGTAATTTAACCGGTACAAATCTACGAATATGCAGTTCATCTTGGCAATTTGTAGTTTCTTGTTGTGCGACGACGAACAAGCGGGCTGCTATTGACACCCGGAGATCTTTGCCGGCTTTAGATCTAAACTATCAACCCGCCGGCTCTGACCGAGCTCTTCGATCTTCGCATCTGTCAGTACGATGATGAATGGCTCCACCATATTAACCAAATACCAGCGAATATGCAGCAATACATCGAGATACCTTGATACCGACGTGATGTAACACTCACTCGCAAGAAACGCGCGACGTTCAGATAGCCATAACGTCAACTTGAGCGAAGGCGATTCGCTGAAAAATAAGCCAGTATAATTACCAAGTTTCCATCACGCAATTTGACTTCACCAAAATTAATATTGACCGTTTTAAACTGAAAAAATACTCCTGCTTTGGGTAACGTTCGACGTTCACGTAAATCTTGGTTGGTTTTACCACGCCTTTTGTTTACGAGCTGAGCCCGTTCAGAACAGACAAACAGGCAGGCGAACAGACGAAAACGTAATGCAGCCTATTATGGCGGCCGCATAAAAAGTATATAGGCTATGACTATTACGTGCATGCATGTGCCAAACGAACATGGAAACATGCAGAGATCATGTTTGCAATTCTACACACATTATGAAACGCGCAGTAGAATCGATAATACATCAACCATAGTCACGGCTCGTTAGTGTCGCGCATACCGCAGTTGCCCAGGTCTATAAATTGTCATTTTCCTGCTAGATATTGACACACGATAACACATGATACAAATTTCAATATGGTACCAGATGCTAGGCTTGCAGTTGACTGTATATCAGAGTGCATTGTTGCGCATCAGTTTGTGCATTTTACCGTATAGACATTACTTTACCTCAGATTCGACCGGTTTCCGTCGACATTGTGCGCCATACAAATCTACGTACTTACTTTTAGCGTTTAATATATTAGTGTACTGCCAAATGCGTAAACGTTGCTGAGTGTTATTTTTTAATGTTTTTGTGAAATTGTTTTTACAAATTGTCAGCGTAATTGTGGGCTGCTGCTGAGAGCACTTCTTTCCTGCGCCTATACATGTATGGCCTATTCAAATCTACTGACGTTTTCATCTACTGACTAAGACCGAAGTTACAGCTGAAATAAATATGGAACTTTTTAGCCCTGAATTAGCTGAAGCAGAAAAAACAGATGTGACAGATAACCGATGCAGCTAGCAGTGCATTTGGCGTTTCGGTCGTTTCCGGTGACGCATGCGCAGTGTGCGCGGGACGACTGATGACGACACGCGCTGCATGAAATAAGCGCGACGGGCGCTGCATGATCGCGTTTTGATGATGTTGTATGTCCGTCCGTCCGTGTCTACTGTCAAGTCGGCCATGCACCGACTGTATGCTTACGCAGGGCTATACGCAGCTGATTCAGAACTTGGGAGATGCTCTTATTGTATAACTTAATATTGCACACCGTCTTAGCCGGCCTTAGGATTTTGGCGACCCCATGTCCATCACGCAATGCCGATTGAATCTTTGAAAGGTAAATAAATTTTTACATTACATGCACTTTGTGTTAAGCCTATAAGCAAACGCACTAAGCACCTATTGACCCTATGCAACGTCATAGTCGCAGCCCACTTATCTATTGTTTCTTTTTCTTTCTTTTATTTCTAGTTGTAATCTGTGTTAGCGAAATAAACAGTTTACTAATTTTAACTTGGCATATATTTTTTCATTTCAAATTGCAGAACATTATTAAGCCGAAGAAGATCCGTTCGATAGTCTAGATCAAAGCACTAGCATTGGAAGATACTGGACGCTTCGTTTAGATTCGTTATTCACATATGGTACGCGACGAAAATCGACCAAACATAGGCTTTCTTAGGACGCGTACAGAACGAACGAAATGTGCTGAACTAAACTGAGACAACTTGAAATGAAATAGCGTAGTTCTGTTGTTTCAGTTCATTCAAGTTCAGTCCATTTCCTTCGCTCTGTAGACGTCTTCAGACCGCACCTCCACTTCGGACCAGATTTGACGCCCGTACGTACTTATGTCGATTCTCGAGGCCGAGCTGCAAGCGTATAGCCGCTTACGCCACTGGCGTGGAGCGACAGACAGAGCGTGATGGATAGCAAGCAGTGCTTTAGAGTGGTCAACTCATCGGGTCACGCCACCCGGCCCGTCGAGAGGGGACCGTAGAGAGTAAGAGAGGTAAGTTACCCCGGGTCCCGCGACGTTTGGGCGGGCCCCGCCATCTGTCAAAAATATAAAGTACATCAGAATGCGCTATTTTAAGAAGAAAATTTTAAAAAAATTTCCGAGAGGGGGCCCACGAGAATGCTTCGGCCTCCTCTGTGGCTTTCGATAGGCATGCATGCCACTAATCCTCGACGACGTGTTCTAGGGCCGATACGACTACGTTACGACCGTCGTACGACTGCAGTACGACTAGGTACGATTGCGATTACGATGCGTAGCGGTGTCGTGTCGGTGAGTGTGCCTGCCGATGCCCGCCCGACCGTTAATCAATTGCGCGAACCGTCAACTTGACAACTGCATGCGTGTCCACTGCGCACTGTCCACTCCCAGTCCCAGGCACTATAAGCTATACACGGGGAAAGGCCTCTTCACAGCTTGGGAGATGCTATTTTTACTCGCGCAGAACGTTATTGATGGTTCAACCATCAATCGTCGTGCTCTAAACCTTAGATGTAACAACCTTCCAGAAAAAAAATTAAACAAAAACGTTAAAATTTTTTTAAAACGTGGGAAAAATAAAAAAAAACGTTTAAAAATGTAGAATAAAAAACGTTGGTCAGAATTGGTTCAACTTCAACCTCTTGCCTAATGCCTAATGCAGTAGGTGCAGTATACCTGGAACTATAGTTTAGATAAAGAGAACTCTATTTAATTTCAATTTAACCTTGTTGACATATAAGACCATATAGTACTAGATTAACCAAATATACATAAACGACCTTTTATTTGGTATATTTAGACTAACTAAGTAAACTACCATCACTATGACCTATTATTTGTTGTTTTGGTTCCAAAAATGCTTTTTGAAGTTCTTCATAGGATTTTCCATGCACGTTTTTAAAATAAAAAAACGTTGCAAAAAATATCAAAAAGTTTAAAAACGTAACAAAACGTGGCAAAAATTAAAAACACGTAAAACGTTTTAACATCTGTCTTCTATTAATAGCTTAGCATCTATCTTCTTAATAGCTATTAAGCAAACATGTAGAGCAGAACGTCTAACTCACAGCCATCACCGTCATAATATCTGCGGTTGCTCTGAGATTAGCCTCCTCCATGTGATTACGTTTAGTGAATTTCCAGCGATTTCAGATACTGCGACGCATATTTCTTGAGTGAATTTCGCCTAAATTCCTGGAGACCAAGAGAACCTGCGTATGAAATTTTCACCACCAAGCGTAGTTTATACGGTCTAAGTTTCGATCTCATCAGTTCTCCATACGGGGGCGTCAAATATGGGTACTTCCGTCAAAACGCGAGATTTCTGCTTCTACTGCTGTCGCGCGTTTCATAAGCCCTAGCTCATACTTCTTGTTGGAACACGGCGCTCTCATTAAGCGCACCGCTATGTGTAATTTCAGTAATTTGAGAACGTCATAAGCAATGTAACAATTGTTTATTATTATTATTATTATACAATTATGAATGACGCACACAGAAAAAAAACTGACGACTGACGAGGACACGCGCAGTCGCGCTGGCGGCTCTGCTTGCAGCAGCGTGAGCACAACACATTGCTTGATTTTTTTTGCTAAACCGCTAAAAAGCTAGCTTATCGGCGACCGTGGAGGGACTTTAGCGGTCCGGGACCGCTAACTTAACGGCTGATTGCGGTCCGAGACCTTAACGGCGGCGGCGGCGGCGGAGGCGGCGAACGGCGGCAGTTCCAAGG